>Ga0172375_10000486_pt1 | contig 63832 bp, 55 predicted proteins | sample LakKiv1m_FD_114537 | JGI IMG/M metagenome (GOLD analysis project Ga0172375, IMG submission 114537) | Freshwater microbial communities from Kabuno Bay, South-Kivu, Congo - kab_092012_11.1m | ecosystem: Environmental > Aquatic > Freshwater > Lake | place: Democratic Republic of the Congo...
CACTTGGCGGGCGGTTCGGCTTTGGCTCGATAGGGACATGATCATGGCTCCTCAGCGAAGAATGGCTGGGCGTCCGACACGGCGAACGCAGTTCCCGAGTTCTAGACCGCAAAGCGCTGCAGTGCCGAGGATCGCGGGAGGAATGTGTAGCATCCTTTTTCGAGCGCCACCCTCGGTCACTCCAGAGAGCTGAACTCCCATGGATCCGGTTGCCCCGACCGAACTGCTTCGGCCTTCATCGTCCAACTCGAAAGTCGCTGCCGTGACCCCTTTTGCCACTGCCGACATGAGCAATCGCACCTAATAGCCGGCACCGGTATTCCCGCAGCGGTGCCGGCTCGGCTCAGTGACCTATCAACTCGTCGGCGCTGTGGGGTTTGTCGTGCACGCCGAATCTGTCGACGATGGTGGCGCTGGCTTCGTTAAGACCCAGCACGTCCACTTCGGTGCCTTCCCGGCGCAGCTTGATCACCACTTTGTCCAGTGCAGCGACCGCGGTGATGTCCCAGAAATGCGCGCGGCGCAAGTCGATCGTGACCTTGGCGATCGCCTCCTTGAAATCGAACGCGTTGATGAATTTGTCCGCCGAACTGAAGAACACCTGGCCGGCAACGGTATACGTACGGTGATCCGCCGCTTCATTCAATTCGGAACTCACCGAGAGGTAGTGGCCAACCTTGTTGGCGAAAAACAACGCGGCCAGTAACACGCCAACCAGAACGCCATAGGCCAGGTTATGAGTGAACACAACCACGACCACCGTGGCGACCATCACGATATTGGTCGACAGCGGATACCGACGCAGGTTGCGCACCGAGTCCCAGCTGAAGGTGCCGATGGATACCATGATCATCACCGCCACCAGCGCGGCCATGGGGATCTGCCCGACCCAATCGCTCAGGAAGACAACCAGCAACAGCAGCACAACACCGGCGACCAGCGTGGACAGACGCGTGCGCCCACCCGACTTCACGTTGATCACCGACTGTCCGATCATGGCGCAGCCAGCCATGCCGCCCAGCATGCCCGCTGCGATGTTGGCGACGCCCTGCCCCTTGCACTCGCGATTCTTGTCGCTGGTGGTATCGGTCAGGTCATCGACGATGGTCGCGGTCATCAGCGACTCCAGCAGGCCGACCACGGCCAGCGCCGCTGAGTAAGGGAAGATGATGGCCAGCGTTTCGAGGTTGAGCGGCACGTCCGGCCAGAGGAAAACCGGCAGCGTATCGGGCAGCTCGCCCATGTCGGCGACGGTGCGGATGTCCAGGCCGAAGTACATGGCTACCGCCGTCATGCTGAGGATGCACACCAGCGGCGACGGAATGACCTTTCCGAGCTTTGGCACGTACGGGAACAGGTAGATGATGGCCAGGCCCGCGGCCGTCATGGCGTAAACGTGCCAGGTGACATTCGTCAGCTCCGGTAGCTGGGCCATGAAGATAAGGATCGCCAGCGCATTGACGAAGCCGGTCACCACCGAGCGCGAGACGAAGCGCATCAGCGAGCCGAGCCGCAGGTAGCCGGCGATGATCTGCAGCACCCCGCACAACAGCGTGGCGGCCAGGAGGTATTCCAGACCGTGGTTCTTTACCAGCGTGAGCATCAGCAGGGCCATCGCCCCGGTGGCTGCTGAAATCATGCCTGGGCGGCCGCCGACAAAGGCTATTACCACGGCGATGCAGAAGGACGCGTACAGCCCGACCTTCGGGTCCACGCCAGCGATGATGGAGAAGGCGATGGCCTCTGGAATCAGCGCCAACGCGACGACGAGACCGGACAGCACGTCGCCACGAATATTCGAGAGCCAGTTGTGTTTGATCGACTGCAACATTGGTAAATCCAAGGCAAGGGACGCAACCGCACCATGCAAAGCGGCGTTCAGAACGCGTCGTGTTCGAGTTGTAGGCATGGCTGACGACCGCACGGGCGCGGTCGGATCGCTGCAGCAGCGAGGCGAGTCGGCCGCGATGGGCCGAATCGGATGGTGGGGCGTTGCGCTATGGCGGCGTAGGCAGCCAGGCAGAGCGGGTCGGAACGTTCATACGGTCGGTACGTCGGTCGGAATTGCAAAGGGCGCGGACCATACCACAGCACGCACGCCCGATGCGACCCGATGGTCGGCTTGCGCCGTCGTCACATAGGGCAGGACGATGCCTGGACGAGCACCTGGCCGGACTCGTTCCGTTACTCATCTCCGACCTCGCGACGTTTGCCGAGATTTGCTCAGGGCGCACCATACACGCCGCTGCCAGCCAGTACCGACTCGCCAAGCCGTGCCTGTTCGGCTTCGCGCAGCTGGTCGGCCAATGCCTCGGAAAAGTCCTGCACGGCGGACCAGCGAAGGTGAATCGCATCGACGAACGCACCGGGCGGCGCTACCCACTCTTGATCGGCATTCCAGTACTTTGCGCCACCGTGACCGGCAATGGCCGCGCTCAGTTTGGTATCGAAACGGGTGAGGAAGTTGCTGTCGGCATCGAATCTAGCTTTCCACTGCGGATGCAGCGGCGTGGACACCACCAGCAGCTGCCGCTGCTCCTGTCGAAGCCGTTCGGACAGCCGTCCAAGCGCTGCGAAGCAGCTATTGTCCAGCGGGTCGGGCTCGCCATAGAAAAGGCCTCGATCGGCGCGCGGCTCCAATGGTCCGTCGCCGTGTCGCGTGAATACCAGCGGGTCCCATTCGATCTCGTTGGCGCGTTGAGCCTTGATTGTCCGGGCGTTGCGCAACAGCGAACGCGGCGAGAAATAGCGCATGTAATAGCCCCAGCGCGAGGCCTGCTGATAGACATAGTGGTCGGCATCTTCCCGGTCGAAGACCGCGTCCGGCACCTTCCAGCAGCCGGCGAAGTCCAGCGGGTCGACGATCATCACCACCTGACGAATGCTCGGTTGGCGATCCAGCAACCAGTCGGCGACATAGGCAGACTGGTTTGCATGCAGGCCACAGAAGGCGCCGTTGAACGGACGCAGCTCCGGGGCGCTCGACCTGAGCACGTCACCGTCGACATGACGCCAGGCGACTGATGAACCGATGACCAGCAGGTTGGGCTGATCGATCGGGTTGTGCCGGAGGAAACGCAGCTTTTCATCCACGCACAGGCTGTTGGAGAAAGCCGGCGGTGGCAGGTTGTCACTGTGGTGCAGCCATGCGAGCAGTGCGGCAAAGGCGCCGAGCATTGCGAACAGCCCAGCGAACACCCCCAGCAGATAGCTGGCTCGCACCTGTTGCCGTTCAGCTCCGGTCCGGGCGGCGCCGCCCCGGCCGCTATCGACAGTTGCGCTCATGGCTCAACGCCCCCCGAGCTTGCTCTGGATTAGTTGCACGAAATGGCCGACGTTCTTCAGCGACTCCAGCTCAGCAGTGCGGAACTTGATGCCGAAGCGTTGCTCGGCGGCTACGATCAGCAGGACATGGGCCTGGCTGTCCCAGCCATCGATGTCGTCGGCCGTGGTTTCGGCCGTGAGGACGATGTCGTCATCGTCGAACACGTCGTGAAAAACCTGGGTCAGCGCCTGGAGAATTTCCTTTTCGTTCATGCTTGCACCTGGATGTGGTGGTTTATGGATAGGCGTGACGCCAGCTCGCAGCGCCAGAAACTGGCATCGGGGGTTGCGTTATCGGGGGCTGAGCGCTGCTCGAAGCCCAGTCGCGGATAGTGCTCGGCGACCATGCCGTTGCGTTCGGTGGGGCGGTATTCGCCAACCAGGGCACGCCAGCCGGCAGCCGCGGCTGCATCGGCCAGCACGCCCAGCACCGCCGACTCGACTTGGCGGCCCAGCACGCGACAGCTCATCAGCCAGCTGTCGATCAGCAGTTCGTCAGCCTCGATGGCTGCATCCGGTCGCGCCAGCACCACGCTGATCAGGCCGCTATCGCCGAACTTGTCCTCCAGCCGCAGGGCCAGCGCAATGGCTTGCCGATCGCTGGCCATGCGCTCGACTTCGGCTTCGGTATAACGGCGGGTGGTGAGATTGAACTGGTTGGTCTTGTTGATCAGCTGCGTGGCGCGGGCCAGCTCTGCACTGCCGATGCGGCTGACGCGCAGCACCATCTGCAACCCGCGCAGGTAGCCGTCCATGTCCGTGGCCTGGCTCTGCGCGGACTTGCGTTCGGCATTAAGCGCATAGCTGCGGCCACGCTCGGCGTCGTCGGAGGTAAAGGACACAGCTTCGAAATAGCCCGCGGCGGCTATCCGCGCGGGGTAATCGGCAACGTCGTCGGGCAGTTCCGGCACAGCGACTTCCGGCAGCTCGCGGCGCACGATGTCGCGTTCGGCGGGGTTGTCGTCGACGAATACCAGGCTGTCCAGGCCGATATCCAGCATGCTCGCGATGCGCCGCAGGTTGCCGGCCTTGTCTTCCCAGTTGGCGACGAAAGCTGCGACATCGCTGCGCTTCAATGCCATCTCCGGATGCGCGAACGCCGCCTCGGCGATGTGCAGGTCGTTCTTGCTGCATACCGCGAGGATCACCCCACGGCGTGCCAGCTGCGCGGCGTAGCGCTGGAAGGCGAGAAACGCCTCGCCGCTGGGGCTGCCTTGGCCGAGCTGGATACCGTCGATACCGTCATCACCGATCACACCGCCCCACAGGGTGTTGTCCAGATCGAGCACGAGGCACTTGTGCGACAGCCCCGCAGTGGCGGCCGCTATCCGTGCCAGATGATCGCCGTAAAGCGGGGCCAAGGCCGGGCTGACCAGCTGCTTGGCCTGGTACCAGCGCACCGGGTCGGCCAGGCCGTCGCCATAAGCGGCTGCGTGCCACGCCAAATCGAGCAGCAGCACGCCATCCTCGCGGGCAGCGCCGCGGATAGCCGCATTCAAGCGTTCGATGACTGCCCGCGGCGAAGCCGGCACCAGTGCTTCGTAAGAGCCGAACAATGGCGGCGCGACCGGCACCAGGGTTTGCTGCACCACCTGCGCGGCGTAGCGCTCGCGGGCCCGGCGCCAAAGGAGGCGCAGCTCGTCGACGCGCTCTGCGACGGCGGCATCCACCTCCGCCTGGCCTGCGTGCAAGGGCAGTTGCAGCGGCGCGTCATGGGCGTCCAGCGCCAGTACCAGCAGTTGGGGGGAGAAGGCGTTCAGCGCCGGGTCATCGGCCAGCAGCGCCTGGCGGTACATGCCGTAAGGCGCAACGTGCAGCGACAGCGCCAGGCGCCGCTGCAGGCCGGCCATGCGAATGGTCGGCAGCAGGTGGTCCACCGTATGCGAGGCGAGCAGCGCCACGCGCAGCGGCGTCAGTCGTGCCGCCGCTGCATGCTGCTCGATGCCGGCGGTGGCCAGCTTGTCCAGCCGTGCGGTCAGCGTGAAGTCACGCTGGTATGCCGCCAGCCGAGCGGCTTCGTTTAGCCGCTGCAGTGGGTCGTCGATGCGCTTGGCCTGGCCGATTGCGCTGGCCAGGTCAGGGTGCGGCGGTAGCCAGGAGAGTTGTTGCATGCCGGGACTCCTTGTCGTGGTCAGAACTGGAAGTAGAGAAATTCGGTCGGCGCCATGGAAAAGGCGATCGCCAGGGCGAAGAAACCGAGCACACCTACCGCCATGCCGTGGATTGCCGATGGACGCCAGGCGCTGACTGGCAGCAGCCGTTCAGTCCAATGAAGCTGGGCCTGATAGTTGAGTGCTGTGCGGAAGTGGCCCATCCACTGCTGCACGTTGGGCATGCCCCAGACGAACGCCAGCAGCGCGGCGATATAGGCGAAGTCCGATCGGTCCATGTGCACGCTGTCCGGGCTCAAACCGAGCATGCCTTGGAGGACCGCCAGCGCGGCCGGCACGTCGGCGGCGCGGAAGAACACCATCGCCACCACCACGCACTGGAAGGTCACCAGCACGGCCAGCGCCTGATGCCACCAGACCTCGCTGTCCAGCTTCCAGCCCTGGCGTACTTTCCAGGCGCGCCAGCCATGGGCGACCACCAGGTAGAAGCCATGTAGCAGGCCGAACACCACGAATTGCCAGCCGGCGCCGTGCCAGATGCCGGAGATGAACATGGTGAATACTGTCGGATAGGCGACCAGCGCGAGGAAGGTGCCAAGTGTCATCTTGCCGCGGCGCGGCTGCGGCTTGCCGGCTGCCATACGGGCACGGGTCACGCGCAGCACAATGGGGTTGTAGAGGTAGGCGGTGAGAAAGCGCGTCAGCGTCATATGCCAGCGCGACCAGTAGTCGATGACGTTGCGCGCCTTGAACGGGCTGTTGAAGTTGGCCGGCAGGCTGATGCCGAACAGCAGCGCAAGCCCGATGGCCATGTCGCTGTAGCCAGAGAAGTCGAAATAGATCTGCAGCGTGTAGGTCAGCGCGCCGGTCCATGCGTCGTAGAACGCCGGGACGGTGCCGTCGGCGGCCAGGCTGAAGACCGGCGTGGCTTTCAGCGCGAAGGTATCGGCGATCACCACCTTCTTGAACAGGCCGAGCAAATACACCGTGGCGCCCAGCGACAGGTTGTCGATGCGCGCGCGGAAGCTGTCGCGGTCGTTGAACTGCGCAAGCATCTCACCGTGGTGGGTGATCGGTCCGGCGATCAGCTGCGGGAAGAAGCTGATGAATAGGCAATAGTTGGCGAAGTCGTGTTCTTCCACTACGCCATCATGGGCGTCGACCAGGTAGGCAATCTGCTGGAAGGTGAAGAACGAAATGGCCAGCGGCAGGATGATGTCCTCGACGCGCCAGCCCAGTTCCAGCGCGGCATCCAGGGTGCTGAAGAGAAAGCCGGTGTACTTGTAATAGACAAGCAGCAGCGCATTGGCAGCCACTGCCAATGCCAGGATACGGCGCGACGGGTGCCGGCGCAGGTAGCCGCCGAGGAGGTAGTTGAACAGCATGCTGCCGACCAGCAGCGGGACGTAGACCGGATTCCACCAGCCGTAGAACACCAGCGAGACGACCGTTAGCCAGATCACCGCCAACCGTTGTCGGCCCGATCCGGTCAGCAAGAAGAATCCGAGCAGCACCACCGGAAGAAAACCGGCAATGAATTCCATTGAATTGAAAAGCATCGTCCCTACTCCCTGCTCAGCGTTCGTGCATCGCTGCTCAGGCCGCCATTCGGCGGAGGCGGATCATCGCCAAGGGTCCGTGCACTTCGGTCGCGGCACTAGCATCCATCAGGTGTCGCGGCATCCTCGGTCCATCAGCGGATGCTCGCCCGGCGACGGCATTACCCGTCCCCCATGAGCTCCTTATGAGTCCGACTTGAACGTGTAAGAAAAAGTTTCAGGAAATCATGACCGTTCAGCGGCGCGATCTGAGCGGTCACTCACTATGCCGAAACTGCCTCATCGAACAGGCCACACGGGCTTTTCAAAGCGTCGATGACTGCCTCCAGATCCACGGACCACAGCGCAGGGGGGATGCCGAAAGCCTCCGTAAAACGACTGCAATCCAGCACGGACCAAGCCGGACGTTTCGCTGGGGTTGGATAGGCTTCGGTAGCGATAGGCGTCAATCGAGGTGGGTGCCGGACGATCCCCGCGCGGACCGCTTGCTCAAAAATGGCTTGGGCAAATTCGAACCATGAGCAGGCAGGCTGGCTGCTGTAGTGATAAAGCCCCCACGGAAGCTTGCCGTCTGCCTGATAACGCAATGCGAGGTCGAGCAAAACCGACGCGATCCGATCCGCACTGGTCGGACAGCCAACCTGATCGTCGACGACGCGTAGTTCCGTTTCACCTGCCAGGCGCAGCATCGTTTTCACGAAGTTGCTTCCATGCCTGCCGAACAACCAGCTGGTTCTTAAGATCAAGTGCTTTTCAAACTGCTGAACCTGGAGTTCCCCGGCCCGTTTGCTCGCACCATAAACGCTAATAGGGTTCGTTTGATCGCTCTCGACATAGGGTCGCGCCAGTGCTCCGTCGAAAACGTAGTCTGTCGAAAGATGAAAGAGTGGAATACCGTGGCGCTGCGCTTCCTTGGCCAACTGATGGGCACCGTCTCGGTTTACGCGATATGCCGCCTCGACCTGTTCCTCCGCGGCATCTACGGCGGTGTACGCGGCGGCGTTGATGATCAGGTCCGGATTCGCCAATTTCACTGCATTCGCAACGGATCGAGGACAGCTGACATCAAGTTCCGCTTTACCGAGGCCTATTAGGTCCAATCCCCTCTTGGCCCCCTCCTCGACCAAACTGCGCCCCACCTGACCATTACTTCCGGTAATTAACATCTTCATTAGCCATATCCTTAAGCGAGTCGGCGTCTAGCGAGCATTGGCGATTCTTCCCGACGAACAAATCGCGGAACAGTGATTCAAGGGAAATGGCCAACTTCCAGCGTAGAAACGACTGGACCACGATGCCGTGTGGCACCGCGCACCCAATCGATGGGATCGACCTGTGGCGATATTTGAGGCTGCACCGTTGGGAGCCGGGCGACTGGTCTGGTTCACGATTCACCTCCATGTACTCGCGAAAGGCAGCTCCGTACCGACGCTCGGAATTGGCCTCGAGGCGCCGGCGCATGGGCTGTAAGACTTTCGTTCTACATGCCTGGTTCCCTGGTCCAGGCCGCCACCCAAGCCTGATCAACGAAAGCAAAGGCGTGCCACCTAGCAGCGTTCTTCCTAGACGCACCAGTTCGATGGCGCTGTGCAGCGTGACGTTGCGTTTCCTAAACCGTTCTCCAGCCCCAGAGCGCGGAAGCGGAGCTTTTCGCGCTCCCTACGGTCCGCTCGAAGCCGCCAGCCTCACCCCGAACCCCACCAGCACTCCACCGGTCAGCCGGTCCAGTGCCCGGGTCAGCGCGGGACGGCGCAGCAGTCTGCCGAGCGGGATCGTTGCCGCGATCAGGATGGCGAACCAGGCCAGGGTCAGCAGTACATGCAGGCCGGCCAGGAAGAACGAATAGGCGGCCACATCCGCGCCGAGCGGGACGAACTGGGGCAGGAAGGTGACGTAGAACACGCCCACCTTGGGGTTGAGCAGGTTGGTCAGCAGGCCGCGCCAGAAGGCCTGACCGCTCGCTGCAGGAGGCGCCTCGAGCGTGCCCGCGTCGAACGAGGCGCGAGGTTTGAACAACAGATGCGAGCCGAGCCAGATCAGGTAGGCGGCGCCGGCGAACTTGACCAGGGTATAGGCAAGTTCCGAGGCCTGCAGCAGCGCGCCGAGCCCGAGCGAGACCGCCACCCCCCATGCCAGGCAACCCAGACAGATACCCGCCGCGGCCAGTACCGCCTGCCGCCGCCCTTCCAGCGTGGCCGTCCGCAGCACGATGGCCGTGTCCACACCCGGCGTGACGGTCAGCAGGGACGCGGCTGCGATAAAGGCAAGCATCAGCGGCAGATCGATCATCGGAAGCGCTCCTGTCGTCTCGTAGCCCATCTGACCGGCCAGATGCCGCGGGTCGCCGGGCTGACGTGCGTTGTAGCAGACAGGCGAGTCCGCAGCCAATTCGACATGGTCGCGCGTGGCACGCTGCACCGGATCGACAGACCCGCAGACGTCCAGAACACGTTCGGGCCGTCTAGCGGCCCTTTGGTGCAGGCTCCTATCTCCCACCGGCGTTCACCGATACCATGCCGTGCTCAAGCGGGTGACCATGCAGCTCCTGGGAACACTCTCGCTTGTCGGCAGTCCCCCCAAGGACGGACCTGTTTTCGCACTGCCCGACACCGGCAGCCGCGTCGAGCCATGTCCGATCGATCGGAAGCCCTGATCGGACCACCAACCAGACAAGGCGCACGTTACAGATGGCAGGCGAAACTGCGGAAGCAAAGCGAATCGTTCTCGGCATGCGCGACAGCGACAAACGGCGCGAGCTCGCCGCGCTGCTGGCCGCCGAGGGCTACAGCGTCGGCCTCTGCACTGACCAGACGAGCCTGGCACAGCGCATCGACGAAACGGTCGACGTCGTGATGCTCGCCGACGAGCTGGCGGCGGGGCCGTTGGATAACCTCAGCGCCGCGCTCGGGCAACTGCCGGCCGGCGGAGCCATTCCGTTCATCCTGCTGGGCTCCGGCACCGAGCCCCATGCTGTGCTCCGTGCCCGCCTGCCGTCGGCGATCAGCGACTTCGTGGTACTCGAAGAACCGGTCGGGCCCGCCACGCTGCTCAGCTGCCTCGCCACCTGCATACAGCTGCATCGGGAGCGGCTCGCCCGGCAGCGACAGAAGTCCGCACAAGTCGATGAGCGAGCCCGCTTCGAGCGACTGATCGAGAACCTTCCAGTCGGGGTCTGCTTCATCGATACCGACGGCAATACGCTGCTCAGCAACCCCAAGTACGACGAGTACGTGCCGAACCGGAAGATACCTTCGGCGGCGCCCGACCGGGCTCGGCGCTGGGTAGGCCTGGACAGCCACGGGCAGGTCATACCGCCGAGCCAGTACGTCGGTGCCCGTGCCCTGCGCGGCGAGCAGGTAAATGACCAGGACTACCGGTACTACCCCGAAAACGGCGGCGAACGCTGGCTGCGCCTGAGCGGCGTGCCCCTCTATTACAACACCGAGCAGCCGATGGGCGCGGCGGTAGTGATCATCGACGTCGATGCCGAGAGGCGCAGCGAGGAGATGCTGCGCGAGTTCAATCAGCAGCTCGAGCAGGAGGTCGAGCTGCGAACCCAGGCACTGCAGCAGGCGCTCGACCAACTGACCGTCGAAGTCCAGGAGCGCAGCCGGGCAGAGGAACAACTGCGCCACTCTCAGAAGATGGACGCCGTCGGCCAGCTTACCGGCGGCATCGCACACGACTTCAACAACATGCTGACTGGCATCATCGGTGCGCTGGATCTGATTCGCCTGCGCCTGGATACCGGCCGCCATGACGACCTGCCGCGGTATCTCGACGCGGCACATGGCTCGGCGCAGCGCGCCGCCTCCCTGACCCAGCGCCTGCTGGCCTTCTCCCGCCGCCAGCCTTTGCAGACCCGGCCGACCGCGGTCAATCCGCTGATCCGCTCGCTTGCCGAGCTGTTGCAGCGCAGCCTGGGCGAAACCATCCGCTTCGAGCTGGCCATCGACGAGGCCGCCGGGCTCGCCCTGGTCGACCCCAGCCAGATGGAAAACGCCCTGCTCAACCTGACGTTCAACGCCCGGGATGCCATGCCGGACGGCGGCACATTGCGCATCGAGACGCAGCGCCTGGAATTGCCAGCGGAGCAGGCCTCCCGCCACGGCGTGCAGACCGGCGAATACCTGTGCGTGCGCGTCATCGACACCGGCATTGGCATCCCAGCGGCCCTGGTGGACAAGGTGTTCGAGCCGTTCTTCACGACCAAGCCCCTCGGCGAAGGTACCGGGCTCGGCTTGTCGATGGTCTACGGCTTCGTCCGCCAGAGCGGCGGCTTCATCACCATCGACAGCTGCCAGGGCAAGGGGACCCGCGTCGCCCTGCACATGCCAGCGGCGCCTGCCGACGCGCGGGAAGAATCGGCCGCGGCAACGAGCCGCGTTCCCGGTGCAGGGGGCGGGCGCACGGTACTGTTGGTCGAGGACGACGACACCGTGCGGCCGCTGCTGCAGAGCGCGCTCGAGGATTTCGGCTACCGTGTGCACCTGGCCGCCGACAGTCAGAGCGCCCTGGAAGTCGCCGCACAGCTCGATTCGCTCGACCTGCTGCTGACCGATGTCGGCCTGCCGGGGCTCAACGGCCGCCAGCTCGCCGAAATGCTTCAGCAACGGCGCCCTGGCCTGCCGGTGGTGCTGATCACCGGCTACGCCGAACAGGCCGCGACCCGCCTCGACTGCCTGGCCCCCGGCATGCAACTCATGACCAAACCCTTCTCGCTCGAACTGCTGGCCGAAACCGTAGCCCGCGCAATCGCCACCGCGGTTGGTTGAGGGGCCCTACCACGGCAGCACTTCTGCGCTGTACGCATGGAACCCGCCACTCGCCTCGGGCCCCAGGCTGTCGATGACCCTGAGCAGATCCTGCGCGGCATCCGCGGGCGGACGGCCGATTTCGGCGCCACGGAAGGGTCGGGACAGGTCCGAGTTCACCGTGCCAGGGTGCAACGCCAGCAGCACGGCATTGGGCTGGCTGCGGCGCACCTCGATGGACGCCGTCTTGATCAGCATGTTCAGCGCGGCCTTGGAGGCGCGGTAGCTGTACCAGCCGCCAAGACGGTTGTCGCCGATGCTGCCCACCTTGGCCGAGAGCATGGCGAGCACGCCGCGCTGGCGGTCGAGCAGCCCGCAGAAGTGACGCAGCAGCAGCGCCGGCCCGAAGGTGTTGATCTGGAAAGTCGCGAGCAGCTGGGCCTGGTCGAGATCGGCGAGGCGCTTTTCCGGCATGAAATCCGCGCCGTGCAGCACGCCGGCAGCGTTGATGATCAGGTGGAATGGCCCCTGCCCCGCCACCGCGTTCGCGGCCCTTTCGATGCTGACCGGATCGGCGAGGTCCAGTGCCGGTTCGGACCCACGACCGAGCGCGATCACCGTCGCGCAGCGCGGGTCGGCCTGCAAGGCAGCAACCAGCGCCGCGCCGATGCTGCCGGAAGCGCCGATGACCAGCGCGCGAAATCCTGGGGGAAATGACTGCAACGGCATGGCGATCTCCGGCGGTTCAGGGGCGCGGGGCACCGCTTCGCCAGCGCTCGATATGCTCGGCGAGCAGGTCGGCGATGGGCAGGCGGGCGCCAAGGCGGTAAAGGTTCCAGTAGTGACCTTCAAGGGTGCGATTGATCAGCAAGGTGCCGGACGCCGGTTGCAGGCTGCCGAGGGCGGACATCAGCAACGGAAAGAGTTCGGACAGTTGCTGATGCAAGGCCGCTTCGCGGAAGTCCCACTGCGCGCCCGGTTGCAACAACGGGTGCAGCATCAGGTGGATGCGCCGATACAGCCCGTGTGGCGGCATACTGCCAGGCTGACGTCCGCCGAGCATCTGGAAGCCCGCCTCGAGCGCCTCGCTGGAAGTGCCGTGCAGCGCCTCGAAGATCTGCACGTAACCGGCCAGCAGACGCGGTTCCAGGCGCAGCACGCTGCCGAAATCGTAGACCACCAGTTCGCCGCGCTCGGTCCAGGCCAGGTTGCCCGGATGCGGATCGGTGTGCAGCCGCTGCAGACCGAACGCCTGCTCGGCGAGCCACTGGCAGAGGCTTTCGGCCAGGCGCTGGCGGACATCGGCGGGCGCCTGTTCGACCTCGGCCATGGAACGCCCGGAGCGGTCCTCCAGCACCAGCACGCCGGGCCGACAGAGTTCGCTGGCAGCGAAGGGAATGCCGATGCCGGGCCAGCCGCTGAAGTGTGCGTGGAACGCCTCGAGGTTTTCGCGTTCGGCGGCATAGTCCAGTTCCTCGCCGATGGCTCGCTGCAGCTCGGTGTAGACCGCCTCCAGCCGCGCCGGTGGCGTACCGAACAGACGCCCCAGTGGCATCAAGCGGCGCAACTGGCGCAGGTCCGCTTCGCAGATCGCGTGAATGCCGGGGTACTGGACCTTCATGATCAACGCCCTGCCCTGGCGATCGCGGGCGCGGTGCACCTGGCCCAGCGAAGCGGCCGCAGCAGGCGTCGGTTCGATGGATTCGAACAGGTCGTAGAGGCGGCCGTCATACAGCCGCTGCAGGTTGGCTTCCAGTGCGGCGAACGGCAGCGAGGGCACCTGATTCTGCAGGCGCGCCAGCGCCGCGCTGATGGGTTCGGGCAACAGGTCCTGCCATTGCGAAGCCTGCTGGCCCAGCTTGAGCACCGGGCCTTTCATCTGGCCAAGGGCATCGCCCAGTAGCTCGCCGACCGGCTGCCAGTCGATGCGCGCCTTGCCCGGCGTGATGCGTTGCACCAGCAGATTGCCGGCGATCCGCGCACCGGTGCCGCCCAGCTGCAGAAAGCGGCCGAGCGCCGAAGCCGAGGGGCGCGAAAATCGAGACATGGCGGCTACCTGTGAAGGCAAAGGCTGATCATGGAACAGCCGCGATGTCGATCCAAGGTGCAATGGTTGCAGCCTGTTGCGCACCTGCGGCTAGCTGCCCAAGTGCAGCTCGGCGTAAAGAGCGGAACGAGCCCGCAAACGGCGAGTCGGAACATTGACCGCTCTCAGCGCTTCTGCGGCGCAGTGTGTGTGGTTTTGCCCGTACGCGGGCACGGCGAGAAACGGATGGTTTCGTCCAGCCTCGGTCGAAACACGGTTGGACGATGACTTCGCACGCAGCGGAGCCTGCAACAGGAGCGCGCAATGAATGATACCAATCGCCCGAGCAGCAGCCAGAGGGAGGAAGCGCCACGCATCTCCACGGGCAGCGAAGGGCTGGACGATATTCTCGGCGGCGGGCTCGACCCTGACCGCATGTACCTTTACGAAGGCAGCCCCGGCGCCGGCAAGACCACCCTTGCTCTGCAGTTCCTGCTCGAAGGCTCGCGCAAGGGTGAGCGGGTACTGTACGTAACCCTTTCGGAAACCCAGGCCGAGCTGGAACTGATCGCCAAGCGGCACGGCTGGTCACTGGATGGTATTGATGTGTTCGAACTGGTCACACCCGAAGCCAGCCTCGACCCGGAACTGGAGCTGACGGTGCTGCACCCAGCCGAAATCGAGCTGGGCGAAACCACCCGCCAGCTGTTTGACCGCGTCAGCCAGACAAATCCGACCCGGGTAGTGTTCGACAGCCTCTCGGAAATGCGCTTGCTGGCGCAGAGCCCATTGCGTTATCGGCGTCAGGTGCTGGCGCTCAAACACTTTTTCGTCACCCGCAACTGCACAGTAATTCTGCTGGACGACCAGACCTCGGAAAGCGGCAACCTCCAGTTGCACTCCATCGCGCATGGCGTCGTCCTGCTGGAGCAGCAATCCATTGATTACGGTGCCGAGCGCCGACGCTTGAGGGTGGTCAAAATGCGCGGCATGCAGTTCCGCGGCGGCTACCATGACTTCGTGATTCGCAAGGGCGGCCTGCGCATCTTTCCGCGGCTGATTGCTGCCGAACATCATTCGGTCTTTCCCAGCAGCCTCGCCTCGTCCGGTAACGAAACGCTGGACAGGATGCTCGGAGGGGGCCTCGAGCGCGGCACCAATGCGCTGCTAGTCGGCACCGCCGGCGTGGGCAAATCCTCATTGGCGCTGAGCTACGCCGTCGCGGCTTGTCGGCGTGGAGAGAAGGCGTCGTTCTTCGTCTTCGATGAAAACACCGGCACCCTGCTTGCCCGTGCGCGAGCATTGGGCTTGCCGCTGGAGCCCTGGATCGATCAAGGCCTGCTGCACCTGCAGCAGATCGACCCGGCTGAACTGTCTCCTGGCGAGTTCGCCTCCACTGTGCGCTGCAGCGTCGAACAGGAAGGCGCGCGCCTGATCGTCGTCGACAGCCTCAACGGCTACATGCATGCGATGCCCGACGGCAAGTTCCTGATTCTGCAGATGCACGAGCTACTGAGCTACCTGGGCCAGAAGGGTGTGGTCAGCGTTCTGGTGCTCGCCCAGCAAGGCGTGGTCAATCCAGCGGACACGCCCATCGACATCAGCTATCTCAGCGACGCATTGATCATGCAGCGTTATTTCGAATACGAAGGTGTCATTCGCCGTGCGCTGTCCGTGGTTAAGAAGCGCAGCGGATGGCACGAGAATACCGTGCGCGAGTTTCGCCTCAGTGCAAATGGGATACAGGTCGGCGTGCCATTGAGCGGCCTGGACGGCATTCTTTCCAGCGCACCGCAATACAACGGTGATCCCGCCAGACTAATACCGGATGAGCATGACGACGCCTGACAAACAACGCAGCCCTATGGTCATCGTCTACGCCCCGATTGGAAGGGACGGCCCAACCTCGGCCGAGCTTTTCGAACGCAGCGGCATGCGAGCTGTGCTCTGCCACAGTGTCGATGAAGTGCTGCAGCGCGCCGAGAGCGACGCCGATGCGGTTTTTATCGCCGAAGAAGGTCTGTTCGGCCACGACCTCAATAGCCTCGCGGCCTGGGTTGACCAGCAGCCTGCCTGGTCCGACTTCCCCTTCGTGGTGCTGACCAACAAGCATCAACCGCCGGCAGTCGCCGCCTGGCGGCAGCGCATGGTGCAGGCACTGCGCAACGTCTCCCTGCTGGAACGGCCGGTGCAGAGCATCACTTTGACCAGCGCACTGAAGGCCGCGGTGCGAGGTCGGCAGCGCCAGTACGAAGTACGCTCCTTGCTCGAAGCACAGACGCGAGCCTCACTAGAGCTCGAAGCGCTGGTGGTCGAACGCACCCGCGAACTGGAAAAAGCCAACCAGGCACTGCGTACGCAGATCGATGAGCGTGCCCGCATCGAGGAAACCCTGCGCCAGACGCAGAAGATCGAAGCCATCGGCCAGCTCACCGGCGGAATTGCCCACGACTTCAACAACCTGCTTATGGTGATCTCTGGCGGGCTTGAGATGCTCGACCGGCGCAAGGATCCGCAGCGCCGCGAGCGCCTGCTGACCGGCATGCGCCAGGCGGCCCAGCGCGGCAGTGCGCTTACCCGCCAACTGCTGGCCTTTTCCCGTAGCCAGTCACTGGCACCGAAAGCCGTGGACCTCTCTGTGCAGATCGGCCGTATGCGGGACCTGCTCGATCGCAGTCTGAGCGGTGCAGTACAGGTCAACGTGCAGTTCGCCCCGGACCTGTGGCCCGTGGAAGCAGACCCTGGCGAACTCGAGCTGGTCATCATCAACCTGGCGGTCAATGCCCGGGACGCCATGCCCGATGGCGGTTCGATTCTGATCGAAGCGCACAACGCGCCTGATGAAGTGGTCATGGGTCACCGCGGCGACTTCATCCGGCTTGCAGTCAGCGATTCCGGCGCTGGCATTCCGGAGGAGGTTCGCGCGCGGGTGTTCGATCCCTTCTTCACCACCAAGGAAATCGGCAAGGGCTCGGGGCTTGGTCTCGCGCAGGTCTATGGCTTCGCCCGGCAGAGCGGCGGCACGGTATGGATCGAAAGCGAATGCGGCCACGGCACCAGCGTGATCATGCTGCTCCCACGCTCGGCGCGGTTGCCCGACCAGCCGGATGTGGAGGAGCAGGATACCGATGATGCCCACATCGCCTCCCTTGGCAGCGTGCTGTTGGTGGACGATGACGAGGAAGTGGCGGCGCTGGTTGGTGAAATGCTGGAACACCTCGGTTACGAGGTTACCCGTACCGCCAGCGCCAGCGATGCACTGGCCGCCCTGGCGGACGGCTGCACGGTGGATGCTGTGTTCTCCGATGTCATGATGCCCGGCGGCATGAATGGTGTGGAACTGGCTCGGGAGGTCCGCGCGCGCGGCATTCCGGTGCTGCTCACCAGCGGCTATGCCGACGCGGCGAAACAATCGGCTGCGGCCGAAGGCGTGCAGGTGCTGGCCAAACCCTACCGCCTCGAGGATCTGGCGACCGCCCTGCACGATGTGATCGACGGGGCGAAGGCAGGCTAGGCCGAGCCTGCCTGCTGCCTCGCCTTCCGCAAGGAGGCCTGGAGCGCCTCAGTCGATTCGCCGATAGCGATAGTGCTGCGGCTTGAATACCTGATTGAAATGCCGGCCCAGCGAGTCAGCCTCCAGCAACGCCTGCACCACCTCGGGCGGAACCGCCTCGTAGCGATACAGCGCACCGCTGCTGAATTCCACCTCCAGTATCTGCTGCTCGGGGTCGTAGCCCAGCGAGCGCAGGCTGCTCGATTGCAAGGCGACGCGCTTCATGGCCCGCTTGCGGTATCACGGTTGAAGCCCTCGGCCTGCATGCGCCAGAGCCCATCGAACTCGCCGCCGCCGCGGCGCAGCTCCTGTGGCGGGCCGTCCTCGACGATGCGACCGTCGCGCAGCACGATGATGCGGTCGAAGCTCGACAGCGTTGACAGGCGATGTGCCACGGCCACCACCGTCCGGTTGTGCACCAGGTTGTCCAGTGCGGCCTGGATCTCGGCCTCGGACTGGGTATCGAGCGCCGACGTGGCCTCGTCGAGGATGAGAATCGGCGCATCCTTGAGGAAGGCTCGAGCGATACCCAAGCGCTGGCGCTGGCCGCCCGAGAGCATCACCCCACGCTCGCCGACCAGGGTGTCGTAACCCTGCGGCAGCTCACGGACGAAGCTGTCGCAGAACGCCCGGCGGGCGGCCTGGACCACTTCTTCGTCCGAGGCGTCAGGGCGGCCGTAGCGGATGTTCTCGCGGATGCTGCGATTGAACAGCGCGGTTTCCTGCGGCACCACGGCGATCTTCTCGCGCAGGCTGTCCTGGCTGACGCTGCGGATGTCCTGGCCGTCGAGCAGGATGCGGCCGTGCTGCACATCGTCCAGCCGCTGGATGAGATGGATCAGGGTCGATTTGCCCGCCCCCGAGGAGCCCACCACGCCTACCTTCTGCCCGGCCGGGATATGCAGATCGAGCTGCTCGAACACCATGCCGCGCTCGGGATAACCGAAGCCGACCCCCTCGAAGGTGATGTCGCCTTCGGCGAGCATCAGCTGGGTATCGGTGTCCTCCAGACCGTGGGGCTGGACGATGATGCGCAGGGTGTCGTCGATGGCGCCGAGCTGCTGGGTGGCATCCACCAAAGCCAGCGCCAGGTCTCGCGAGCCGTGCAGGATACGGAAGGTCAGCGCGCTGACCAGCACGACGTCACCGGCGGTCACCGAACCGCCGATCCACAGCTGGATCGCCCAGATCAGCATGCCGCCGGCCATCACCGACAGGCAGATGTCATGCATCACACGGGCCTTTTCCAGGTACATCCAGCTGCGTCGCTGGGCACGCGCCTCGTAACCGATCTCGTGGGCCAGGCGTTCGGCCTCGCGATCCCGGGCGGAAAAGGCCTTGATCGTCCAGACGTTGGAGACCGCGTCCACCAGCTCGCCGCCGACCCGCGCCGATTGCGCCGCGAAACGCTGATGCTTGCTGCGTCCGCGGATACCGAAGCCGGTGATCAGCGCCGCGACGATGGCGACGAAGACGATCAGCGCCACCGCCATCTGCCAGCCGACGGTGAACAGCACCACCACGGCGCCAAGGAAGTCGACGATCGGCGGCACGATCTTCCACGCCAGCCCGCCATAGATCGAACCGGCCGCGGCCCCGAGGGCGGAGATGCGATTGCCCAGCGACCCGGCGAAATGCTCGGTGAAATAGCGCATCGGGTGGCCGGTCAGGTGCTTGAACAGGTCGACGCGGATGTCCACCACGCTGGCCACCACGGTACGGCAGCCTAGCCAGCCGCCCAGGCGCCAGAACACGTTCTCGGTGACGATCAGGCCGATGAACAGCCCCAACGGCCACCAGACGTTGGCCGACCCCCGATCCGAGGTGCCCTGCGCCATCGCATCGACCAGCAGCTTCATGCCGTACTGCACGGCCACCGCGCAGCTCGCCGCGCCGATGATCAGTGCCAGCAGGCCGCCGAAATGCCAGGGCCGCGCGCAGATGTAATGCCAGAGAAACGCCACCGGACGGCTGGGCAACGGCAGCTCGTCGGCCTTCGCCTGGGGCACGGCGGCCGCCTGGTTCATGACATCACTGCGGCGAGTTGCGGGACCGGATTCGACTGGCTGAAGCGCGCCTGTTGCAGGCGCAGCTCATCGGCCAGCCCCTGGTGTACGCAGCGCCGGCCGCTTTCGTCGGCAAAACCGAGCAGGCCAACCGGACAGTGTCGCTCGTCCGCCCAGCCCGGATAGTCCAGCACCGGATACAGGCAGATGCCCTCCACCGGCACACCGGCCTGCATCGCCAGGCCCGCCTGCTCGCTGACATAGCGCAGCCAGTCGCCGCGCAGGTCGCCCTCGGCGCCGGTCTCGGCAATCAGCAGGGGGCGCTGGTAGCGCTGATGGATCTCGCGCAGGATGCCCTTGAACGGCCGGTAATCCGGGCTGTCCCGCTCGATGGTGCGGCCATCGCCGTGGTACCACTGGTTATCCGAGTAGTAGTTGACGCCGATGATGTCGAGGTACTCCGGCGCACCGCCGAGCCCCGGCCATTGTTCGCCGCAGAGCATGTCCCAGGCCTCGAACTGCGCCTGGCGAAAGCGCTCGGCGTCGCGCTGCGGGCCTGGCCGGTCGTTGCCAGCAACCACATGAATGGCCGGATCGACCTGAACGAAACGCGCCCGCGGATCGACCGCGCGAATCGCCTGCATCGCGGCGATGGTGGCCCGCACCAGCTGATGCTTGAGTTCGAAGCCGCGGCCGCGGGCCATGGGGTTGAAGTAGGCCTCGTCGCCGCCGGCCCAGGCCCAGAAGGAAATCTCGTTGAGCGGTGCATAGAACGGCACATCGTGGGTCTCGTCCTTGACCAGTTGCGCCACCGCCGCGGCATAACGGGCGAAGCGCTCGACGAACTGCGGCCGCCAGATGTCGATGTCATCCGGCCAGCCGTAATGACACAGGTCCCAGATCACCTGGGTACCCTGGCGCTGGGCGGCCTGCAGCATGGGCAGGAAGCTCGACCAGTCGTACTGCCCCGGCTGGCGCTCGATCAGATGCCAGCGCAGGCCGTCGCGCACGGCATGCAGGCCATGGCGGTGCAGTTCGGCGTAGTCGTGCGCGGCCCAGCGGTCATGGCCGGTCGCGGCGAGCAGGTCGAGCCGGCGGCCGTCGCTGCGGCGATGGTTCGAGCACTCGAAACCACCGAGAAAGAAACTCTTGAATACAGAGGGGTGGTGCATCGTTTACCTCTTGGATGACGCCAGCGACCGCAGCGTTAACCGCGCGGCCCGTGCCCGAGCGCACGCGCCTCGGGCTCTTGCATAACGACCGTTGCGCTTCAACCAAGTTGCTCGGCGACCGCCTGCGGCTGGCTGGCGTGCTCGGCTTCCTCGATGCGCTTGTACAGCGCCAGCGCCTGCCCCACCACCTGATCCATGTTGTAGTACTTGTAGGTGCCGAGGCGGCCGACAAAGGTCACGCCGGGCGTCTCGTCCGCCAGCTGCTGATAGCGCTTGTACAGCTCGGCGTTCTCCGGCCGCGGGATCGGGTAGTAGGGATCGCCCTCGGCGGAGGGGTACTCGTAGGTGATGCTGGTCTTCGGGTGGACCTGCCCGGTGAGGTGCTTGTACTCGCTGATGCGTGTGTAGGGCACATCCTCGCTGGGGTAGTTGACCGTCCCCACGGCCTGGAACTGTTCCTGGTCGAGTTGCTTGTGCTCGAACTTCAGCGAGCGGTACGGCAGCTTGCCGAAGCGGTAGTCGAAGTATTCGTCGATCGGGCCGCAGAAGATCAGGTGGTCGTACTGCACCTCGTCGCGGATCTCGCGGTAGTCGGTGTTGAGCATGACCTTGATGTTGGGGTGCGCCAGCATCTTCTCGAACATCTTCGTGTAGCCATGCTTGGGCATCTGCTGGAAGGTGTCGGTGAAGTAGCGGTCGTCGGTGTTGGTGCGCGTGGGGATGCGCGAGGTCACCGACTTGTCCAGCTGCGACGGGTCCAGCCCCCACTGCTTGCGGGTGTAGCCGCGGAAGAACTTCTGGTACAGCTCACGGCCGATGCCGTTGATCACCACGTCCTCGCTGGTCTGAATGTTCTCCACCGGCTCGGCGCGGCTGGCGAGAAAGTCGGCCGCTTCCTGTTCGGTGGTCATGTTCAGGCCATAGAGCCTGTTCAGCGTGGTCATGTTGATCGGGATCGGCACTTCCTGGCCATCCACCTGCGCCAGCACGCGATGTTCGTAGGGACGCCACTCGGTGAACTGCGAGAGGTAATCGACGATGCGCTGGGCGTTGGTGTGGAAGATGTGCGGGCCGTAGCGGTGGATCAGCACGCCGGACTCGTCGTGGTAGTCGTAGGCGTTACCGGCGATGTGCGGACGCCGGTCGACCACCAGCACGCGCTTGTTGAGCCCCGTGGCAAGGCGCTCGGCGAGCACGCTGCCGGCAAAGCCGGCGCCGACGATCAGGTAGTCGAAGCCGCGTCTGCGCGCCTGTGGCTGGTCGCCCGCGCCTGCGCCGAGACGTTCCGGGTTGCTGTCCTGCGGGCTCATATCGCGCATTGCATCTTCTCCTTCATCAGGCTCCAGGTGTGATCCCAGGACATGTCGCCCAGGATCTCGTCGGCCTTGGCCAAGAGACCGTCGCGGTCTTCGGCATCGGCCAGGGCGGCTTCGGTGGCAGCGACGAACGCCTCGGCGCTGTCGGCGATGCGCACGATCCCGGTGTCACCGTAGGTGCGCACCACATCGGTGATCGGCGTGGACACCACCGGGCAGCCGCCGGCGAGGTATTCGGGGGTTTTGGTCGGGCTGATGAAACGGGTCGACTCGTTCAGTGCGAACGGCATGATCGCCACGTCCCAGCCGGACAGGTATTGCGGCAGCTCGTCGTAGGTCTTGCCGCCCAGGTAGTGGATGTTGTCGCGCTGCGGCAGCTCGGCCGGGTCGATCTTCACCACCGGGCCGACCAGCACGATCTGCCAGTCCGGCCGCATGCGCGCGACCTGCTCGATCAGGGCGATGTCCAGACGCTCGTCGATCACGCCGTAGAAGCCCAGGCGCGGATGCGGAATCTCTGCCTGATCGTCCGGGTCGTGCTGCGGGCGGCGCGCGGCGGCGAAGTGCTCGACATCGACGCTGCTGGGGAACGGGTGAGCGTTGTCGTGGCGCTGGCGCTTGGCTTCATAGAGGCTGTAGCCGCCGGTGAACACCAGGTTGGCCCGGCACATCAGTTCCACCTCGCGCTCCACCAGTTTCGGCGGCGCGCCGCGGAACGCCGAGAGTTCGTCCATGCAGTCGTAGACGATCAGGCCGGGCGCCAGGTGATCGGAGAACGCCAGGCTCATCGGCGTGTAGTACCAGAGCAGCAGGTCGCTGACGCCGAGTTTTTCCAGGTAGCCATCGAGCAACTGGCGCTGCACGCGGGTCGCATCCTCCCCCTCGCAGCCGGCCGGCAGGCGCGGGATCAGCACCTGCACGCCATTCTCCTCGGGACGCACTTCAAGCCAGGGCTCGGCATCCTCGGTGGGAATCGGTTCCTCATGGAAGAGCACGTTGTAGTCGCGGGCAAAACGCGACATCAGGTGTTGCGGGCGCTGGTAGACGAAGCTCCAGCGCAGATGCGACAGACACAGCAGGGTCGGAACCTGATCGTCGAAGACCACTTCGGCCGGTACCTGCTGCGCGTTGCGGGATTTGCCGATGTCGTATTGGAACGGGCCGGCCCAGCTCATCTAGCACCTCGTTTTCGGTGGCGGCGGCCAGGCCTCCCATGCCCGTTCAACCGTCACTTGAAAAGCCAGCGCTGCCCTGCGTAAGGCGTATCGATTCGAGGCGACAGCGAGGCTCGCAAAACCCTGCAACCCGCGCCGCCTGCCGGGTAGTGGACGGCAATCAGCGGTACGGGTTCCCGCCAATCATCAGATTGCACAGGCCGTCGACCGGCTGGCGGGTGAATTGAACTCGCTCGGACGTTGCCCCGTCCCTATCAGCAGGACGCCTGATTTAAACCGGCATCGGAACCCTCACGCGCAGCTCGCCGTCGCCGTCCCGTTCCGTTTCGCCGAACCCAAATTACGGAGACTCATGCAGCGCCAGCCATGGCCAGCCGCAGTGTCCCGAGCGTGTCGAAAGACTGCGAACTTCGGAGGTAGACAGATGATTCTGGTGACAGGAGGGGCCGGTTACATCGGCTCACACGCGGTGCTCGAACTGCTGCAGGCCGGGCATGAGGTGCTGGTACTGGACAACCTGTGCAACAGCTCGCAGCTGGCTCTGAACCGTGTGGAGCAACTGGCCGGCCGGCCACTGCACTTCGTCAAGGGCGACGTGCGCAATCGCTCGCTGCTTAAGGCGCTCTTCGCTGCCTACCCGATCACTGCGGTGATGCACTTCGCCGGCCTGAAGGCGGTTGGCGAAAGCGTGCGCGAGCCGCTGCGCTACTACGAAACCAATGTCGGCGGCAGCATCGCGCTGTGCCAGGCCATGGCCGAAGCCGGAGTGTTCAAGCTGGTGTTCAGCTCCTCGGCCACCGTCTATGGCGAGTCGCCGGTGATGCCCATCACCGAGGATCGTCCCACTGGCGTGCCGACCAACCCCTACGGCCAGTCCAAACTGATGGCGGAGAACGTGCTCAAGGGCCTGGCCGACTCCGACCCGCGCTGGTCCATCGCGCTGCTGCGCTACTTCAACCCTATCGGCGCCCATGAGTCGGGGCTGATCGGCGAAGACCCCAACGGCGTGCCGAACAACCTGCTGCCGTACATGCTGCAGGTGGCGGTGGGTCGGCGAAAGCAACTCAGCGTCTACGGCGACGATTACCCGACGCCAGATGGCACCGGCATCCGCGATTACATCCATGTGGTGGACCTGGTCAAAGGCCATTTGAAGGCGCTGGAGCGTCTTAATCTCGTGCACGGCGCGCAGGTGTGGAACCTCGGCGCCGGCAAGGGCCATTCGGTGCGCGAAATGATCACAGCCTTCGAGGAAGTCACCGGGCGCCCGTTGCCCCACGTGATCAAGCCACGCCGTGCCGGCGACATCGCCCAGTGCTGGTCCGACCCGAGCAAGGCCGAGCGCGAGCTTGGCTGGCGCGCCGAAAGGGACCTGATCACCATGCTCGCCGACGCCTGGCGCTGGCAGAGCCGCAACCCTCGCGGTTATGCCGCCGACAAGGTCACCGCGGCGGACGCGGAAACCACGCAGACCGCCCTGGCCAGCTGAACGACCCCCGCGCGGCCGCCTCGGGCTGCGCAAGCCGCCCGCGAGCGACCATGGCTCGCAGCGTATCGCCAATCGCTATTGGCGGACAATCCGGTGGCCAACGCCGGACGAGGAGATCGCCGGCTCGTCGCCGCTCCAGTTCAGCTGGTTGTCGACGCCATTGAGGGTGATCTGAACGGGCCCGTCGAACCGCAGGTCCAGCTCATGCTCGGCACCATCGATCTCGACGATCGCCGTCTGTCCATCACCGACCACCGCGCCACGCACACGATTCTTGGCGGTGTCGACCATGAGCCGGGCTACGGACGTCGCCGATACGCTGATGTCCATGCCGGAAATCTCCAGCGCGGTCGCGGTACCAAGGCTGACCTTGTGATCCGTGCCATATACCTGCACCACGCCGCAATCGCCGGTCAGACTGATGGTGTTGGCGTTGCCGGAGATGTTCACGTCCCGTCCGCCACAGGGGATGTCCCTGGACAGTTCGATTCCATCGAACTCAAGCGGCTGGGCCTGAGCGGTGACGGCCAGCAGCAGACCAGCCACCAGTGCAGCACATGCGCAACGATTCATTCGCAAAGTTCCTTTTGAGCCGAAACAGAAGGCATCGGAACCGCTCCGCTGCCGTGCGGCTAGGACTCGATGGCCGATGCCGAGTTCAACGCCGGCACGGCCAGCGCGCCGACGCCGGAAGCTGCACGTCGACAGCAAAGCCACCGTCGTGGCAATAGCCGTGTCGGTTATGCGTAGCTCACTGCCGCTCCAGCTCGTTGCGCAACCACTCCGCCAGACGCTCGGCGCGCCTGTCGACTCGCCGCGCGGGCACCCAGAGCGCCAGTCTGGCGCGGGTCTCGACGAAGCCCCAGGGCGCCAGCAGACGTCCCTGGCGCAGGTCGTCGGCCACCAGCTGCTGTGGCGCGATGGCCACGCCGAGGCCGGCCAGCGCCGCTTCCAGCAGGAAATACAAGTGTTCGAAGCTCTGCCCCAGACGCAGCCGCGCCGGATCCAGCCCCTGCTGACGTGCCCAGTTCGGCCAGGCCTGCGGCCGCGAGGCGGTGTGCAGCAGCGTCTCGTCGAGCACAGCCGACGGCGGCGCGCCGCGAAGGTCGGCACAGCGTGGATGGTAGGGGCTGAGCACCGGGCCGATGCGCTCGGCGGCCAGCTCGAACACCTGCATGTCCGCCGGCCAGGGCGGTTCGGCGTACCACAGCGTGGCGTCCAGCCCCGGCTTGCGCGGGTCCAGCTCGCCTTCGCTGGCCGACAGTTGCAGGCGCAGTTCCGGCAGGTCGCGATTGAGCCGATCCAGCCGCGGGATGAACCAGCGCGCCAGCAGACTGCCCGGGCAACCGAGCACGAATGGCGCCTCGGCGGTCTGGCGCTGCAGCTCGGCGCAGGTGCTGCGCAGACGCTCGAAGGCTTCGCTGGCGGCATCACGCAGCCGCGCACCGGCATCGGTGAGTTTTACGCCGCGCCCTTCCTTGACGAACAGGCCGACGCCAAGCTGCTCTTCGAGCTGCTTGACCTGCCGACTGATCGCGCCGTGGGTCACGTGCAGCTCGCGCGCCGCTTCGCTCAGACTGCCCAGCCGGGCGGCAGCCTCGAAGGCTCGCAATGCGTTGAGAGGAGGTAGATCGCGCGCCATATCCGTGAGTTTTCCTGACAGGTTGCGTCGATCTTATCGCTTTTATCCGGGCGGCCATAGCCGTACCCTGACGCCATCGCATCTGCCGGCCCGCGCTCGGCAGCCCGCCTACACAGGAGTCCGACATGACCTCATACCGCAACGGCCCTGACGCCAAGGGCCTGTTCGGCCACTTCGGTGGTCAGTACGTCGCCGAAACGCTGATGCCGCTCATCCACGAGCTGGCCGCCGAGTACGAAAAAGCCAAGGCCGACCCCGAGTTCGCCAAGGAGCTCGCCTACTTCCAGCGCGACTACGTGGGCCGCCCCTCGCCGCTGTACTTCGCCGAGCGCCTGACCGAACACTGCGGCGGCGCGAAGATCTACCTCAAGCGCGAAGAGCTCAACCACACCGGCGCGCACAAGATCAACAACTGCATCGGCCAGATCCTGCTGGCCAAGCGCATGGGCAAGCAGCGCATCATCGCCGAGACCGGCGCCGGCATGCACGGCGTGGCCACTGCCACCGTGGCCGCGCGCTTCGGCATGCAGTGCGTGATCTACATGGGCACCACCGACATCGACCGCCAGCAGGCCAACGTCTTCCGCATGAAGCTCCTGGGCGCCGAAGTGATTCCGGTCACCGCCGGCACCGGCACCCTGAAGGACGCGATGAACGAAGCCCTGCGCGACTGGGTGACCAACGTCCACAACACCTTCTACCTGATCGGCACCGTCGCCGGGCCGCACCCCTACCCCGCCATGGTCCGCGACTTCCAGGCCGTGATCGGCAAGGAAACCCGCGAGCAGATGATGGAAAAGGAAGGTCGCCTGCCCGACTCGCTGGTGGCCTGTATCGGTGGCGGCTCCAATGCCATGGGCCTGTTCCATCCGTTCCTGGATGACGCCAGCGTGAAGATCATCGGCGTCGAGGCGGCCGGCCACGGTATCGAGACCGGCCAGCACGCGGCGAGCCTGAACGGCGGCGTACCCGGCGTACTGCACGGCAACCGCACCTTCCTCCTGCAGAACGAGGATGGTCAGATCATCGACGCCCACTCGATCTCCGCCGGCCTGGACTACCCCGGCATCGGCCCGGAACACGCCTGGCTGCACGACATCGGCCGCGTCGAGTACACCTCGATCACCGACAAGGAAGCGCTCAAGGCTTTCCACACCTGCTGCCGCCTGGAAGGCATCATCCCGGCGCTGGAGTCCTCCCACGCGCTGGCTGAAGTATTCAAGCGCGCGCCTGGTCTGCCGAAGGATCACCTGATGGTGGTCAACCTCTCCGGCCGCGGCGACAAGGACATGCAGACCGTCATGCACCACTACGACGAACAGGAAGAACATATATGAGCCGCCTGCAGACGCGCTTCGACGAGCTGAAACAACAGAACCGCGCCGCACTGGTGACCTTCATCACCGCCGGCGATCCGGACTACGCCACCTCGCTGCAGATCCTCAAGGGCCTGCCGGCCGCGGGTGCTGACGTCATCGAACTGGGCATGCCCTTCACCGACCCGATGGCCGACGGCCCGGCGATCCAGCTGGCCAACATCCGCGCCCTGGCCGCCAAGCAGGACCTGGCCAAGACGCTGCAGATGGTTCGTGAATTCCGCCAGGACGACCAGACCACCCCGATCGTGCTGATGGGCTACTTCAACCCCATCCACAAGATGGGCGTGGAGCGCTTCATCGCCGAGGCGGTGGAAGCCGGCGTCGACGGCCTGATCGTGGTCGACCTGCCGCCGGAGCACAACGAAGACCTCTGCGACCCGGCCCAGGCCGCGGGCATCGACTTCATCCGCCTGACCACCCCGACCACCGATGACAAGCGCCTGCCGGTGGTACTCAACGGCAGCTCCGGCTTCGTCTATTACGTCTCGGTGGCCGGCGTGACCGGTGCCGGTTCGGCGACGCTCGAGCATGTCGAGGAAGCCGTGGCGCGCCTCAAGCGCCATACCGAGCTGCCGGTTTGCGTCGGCTTCGGCATCCGCACGCCGGAACAGGCCGCCGCCATCGCCCGGCTGACCGAAGGGGTGGTAGTGGGCTCGGCGCTGATCGATCAGATCGCCAATGCCAAGAGCAACGCACAGGCCGTCGAAGGCGTGCTGGAACTGTGCCGCCAGATCAGTACCGGCGTGCGCAGCGCCCGCGCCTAACTGCACCGTCGTCCTAAAAAGCACCGCCGCCCGGTCGATCCGGGCGGCGGTTTTTTGGCCGTGTTCTTGGGCAAGGCCAACTCCGCTGCCGTGCACAGCGCTTTACCCTTTTAAAAAAATCAGCCCCGCCTGCGCTGCCTTCGATGCACCTGAACGGTGCGCAAGGGCGTGGGATTTCGGCGCTCTGCGTCCCTTTGCCAGACATGGCGCAGGCCGGCTTACGCACCACAGCGAAGCAGCGGTCGCCTCGAGAAAAGGCACCCACCGCTGTTGCCTAAACGGCATCGGCGTGCTCGATATTCTCTGCTTCTGCGCACAGCATGCGCCGCCAGATACTGCGCTCGCCGGTCGCCATTCCGCGGTCGGCAGAGCAGGATCGAGCCATGAACGAATCCCTTTGCGCCCGCCATCTCGAAGCCGCCGCGCTGCCGCTGATCGACATCGCCGGGCTGTTTTCTCCCGATCTCGACGAGCGCGCAGCCGTGGCCAAACGCATCGGTGCGGCCTGTCGCGAGGTCGGTTTCTTCTGTATCGCCAACCATGGCGTCGACGCGGCGCTGCAGCAGGCGGTGTTCGAGCAGGCGCGGGCCTTCTTTGCCCTGCCGGAAGCCGGCAAGCGCGCCCTGGACAAGGTGTTCTCGAAGGCCAATCGCGGCTATGAGCCGTTGCGCGGGCAGGTGCTGGAAGCCGGTGCGCCGGCCGATCTCAAGGAGGGCTTCTACATCGGCGAGGAGCTGGCCGAGGACGACCCGCGGGTACTGGCCGGGCGTTTCAACCACGGTGCCAACCAGTGGCCGATCGAGCTCGCGGAGTTTCGCCCGACGATGGAGCGCTATCGCGACGCGATGAATGCGCTGGCGAATCGGCTGATGGGGGCCATCGCGCTGTCGCTGCAACTGCCGGAGGATCATTTCGCCGGCTTCTGCCGCGACTCCATGAGCACCCTGCGCCTGCTGCATTACCCGCCGCAGCCGGCCAATGCCGCGCCCGGCGAAAAGGGCTGTGGCGCGCATACCGATTTCGGCGGGCTGACGCTGCTTCTGCAGGACGAGAACCCCGGCCTGCAGGTCTGGGATCGCCACAGCAAGAGCTGGATTCACGCAGTGCCCGTGCCCGGCACCTATGTGGTCAATCTGGGCGACATGATCGCCCGCTGGACCAACGACCAGTACCGTTCGACGCTGCACCGGGTGGTCAACATGTCCGGACGCGAGCGCTACAGCGTGCCGTTCTTCTTCAGCGGCAACCCGGACCATCTGGTCGAGTGCCTGCCGACCTGCCTCGCGCCCGGCGAGGCGCCGCGCTACCCCGCGGTGACGGTGGAAGAACACCACCGCGAGATGTACCGGAGGACCTATGGCTGACATCGTCCTCATCCACGGGGCCTGGGCCGGTAGCTGGGTCTGGGATTCGCTGCAGGATGGCCTGCGCAGCGCCGGCCACCGACCGCACGCGCTCGACCTGCCGGGCAACGGCAGCGACGCCACGCCGCTCGCCGAGGTCTCGCTGCAGCGCTACGTCGAACATGTCGGCGCGCTGATCGAGACGCTGCCCGGCCCGATCCATCTGGTCGCGCATTCCGGCGGCGGCATCACCGCCACTGCCGTGGCCGAACGTTATGCCGAGCGCATCGCCGGGGTCACCTATGTCGCCGGCATGATGCTGCCCAGCGGCATGGGCTTTGGCGAACTCTGTGCCGAGCTCGCCCGCGACTTTCCCGAGGTCAGCGGCATCGGCCCCTATCTCGAAGCCGCCCCCGGCGGCAGCCGCGTACCGGGCGATGCCGCCTGCGCCGTGTTCTTTCACGATGCACCGGCACAGGCCGCGATCACTGCCGCGCGCCGCCTGACGGTGCAGCCCGACGGCGGCCGCGATATCGCCGCACAGTGGACGGCCGCGCGTTTCGGTCGTCTGCCGCGGCTGTATATCGAAGCCACGCAGGACCGCTCCGTGCTGCCAAGGGTGCAGCAGCGCATGCAGCAGCTGGTGCCGGGTGCCGAGCGCGTGCGCCTCGATTGTGGCCATGCGCCGCAACTGGCCATGCCCGACGCGCTGCTCGCCGCCCTGCTGGATTTCTTCGCGCGCCAACCACATCCCGTGCGCTGACCCGTTTATTGCATCGCGCTAAACACGCCGAACCTTCAAGGAGCTTCACCATGTTCAACAGAACCCTGCTCGCTAGCGCCCTGCTCGCGCTGTTCAGCCAATCCGCCCTGGCCGCCGACAAGGTCCGCTGGCTCAACGACTGGCTGCCGGCCGGCGACAAGGCGGCGATCTACCTCGGTGTCGAACAGGGCCTGTTCGCCGCCGAAGGCATCGAAGTGGAGATCGCCAGTGCCCGCGGTGGCAGCGACGTGGTGACCAAGCTGGCCACCAACAGCGCCGACTTCGGCTCGGCCGGCCTGGCCTCGCTGCTGCAGGCCAAGGCCCAGGGCGAGGTGCCGGTGGTGGCGGTGGCGCCGATCTACAACAAGCAGCCGGACGCCTTCTTCACTACCGAAGGCTCGGGAATCGAGAGCTTCAAGGACATCGTCGGCAAGACGGTCGCCACCCCGACCTTCTCCGCCTCCAACGTGGTCTGGCCGCTGCTGCTGGAGCGCAACGGCATCGACCCGGCCAGCGTCAAGCTGCTCAAGCTCGACCCCGGCGCGCTGGCACCGATGCTCGCCACCGGCAAGGTGGACGCCACCATCAACTGGCTGACCGTCGCGCCCGGCTTCGTCCGGGCCCTCGGCGAAGCGGACAAGACGCTGAAGACCATCCCCTGGTCGGAATACGGCTTCGAGGGCTACGGCCTGTCGCTGGTAGCGTCGCAGCGCTTCGTGCAGAGCCATCCCGAGGTCGCCAAGAAGTTCGTCAAGGCCTACCGGCAGGCACAGAAGAACGCCATTGCCGACCCGGCTGCAGCGGCGGCGGCGCTGAAAAAGAGGGTTGCCGAAGTCGACCAGCAGCAGGCCGAGGAGCAATTCGTCGCCTCGGTGCCGCTGATGCAGAACGAGATCAGCGATGCCGAGGGCCCGGGCTTCGACGCCAAGCGGCTGGCCACCACCTGGGAATGGGTCGCCAAGGCGCAGGGCATGCAGATTGATGCCCTCGACCCGGCCAGCGCCATCGACACCAGCCTGAGCGAGTGAAGCCATGAACGCTGCCGTCCTGCCCGCCACACCGCGCCCCAACATCAGCTTCGATCGGGTCAGCCAGGTCTTCACCTCCTCCGATGGCAGCGAGGTGGTGGCGCTGGACAACGCCAGTTTCGACATCGGCCGCCACGAGTTCATCGCCGTGCTCGGCCCCTCGGGCTGCGGCAAGTCCACGCTGCTGCGCATCCTCGCCGGGCTGGTGCGACCGACCCACGGCCAGGTCAGCATCTACGGCAGCCCGGTGGACGGCCCGCGCGACGAGATCGGCATCGTCTTCCAGAAGCCGACGCTGCTGCCCTGGCTGAACATCCGCGACAACCTGACCTTTCCCATGCGCCACAAGTACGGCCGTGTCACCGCCCAGGAGATCACCCGCGGCGAGGAGCTGCTGGAACTGGTGGGGCTGAAGGAATTCGGCAACAAGCGCCCGGACGAACTCTCCGGCGGCATGCAGCAGCGCGCGGCGATTGCCCGGGCGTTGCTGCACGACCCGGAAATCCTGCTGATGGACGAGCCGTTCTCGGCCCTCGACGCCCTGACCCGCGACGAGCTGAGCCTGGAGCTGCTGAATATCTGGACCCAGCGTCCGAAGACGGTGCTGTTCATCACCCACTCGATTCCCGAAGCGCTGCTGCTGGCCGACCGCATCCTGGTGATGTCGGCACGCCCCGGCCGCGTTCAGGAAATCATCGACGTCGACCTGCCGCGTCCGCGGTCCATGCAGACCCTCACGGAGCCCCGTTTCAATGAGCTCGCCAACCATATCCGCCGCAAGGTCTTCTCGCGCCATGCCGACCATTGAGCCCAGGACACATCGCCTGAAGACGCAGGCCGATCGCCTCGCGCCCTGGCTCGCCTTCGTCGTCCTGCTGCTGGTCTGGGAGGCGGCCTGCCGCCTGCTCAGACTGCCGAGCTTCGTGCTGCCCTCGCCCAGCGCCATACTCGCGGCGACGCAGAAGGTCGGCCTCGGTGCCTGGGCCGAGCACATCTTCGCCACCCTGCGAGTGACGCTAATGGGCTACGGCCTGTCGATCCTGATCGGCATCCCGCTGGCCATCGCCCTGGCCTCGTCGCGGGTGATGTCGCGCACGCTGTATCCGCTGCTGGTGATCGTGCAGTCCACACCCATCGTCGCGGTAGCGCCGATCATCGTGGTGGTGATGGGCGCCGGCGACCTGCCGCGGGTGTTCATCACCTTCCTCATCGCCTTCTTCCCCATTGTGGTGTCCTGCGTCACCGGCCTCCTGGCGACGCCGGAAGAGCTGGTGGAACTGTCGCGCTCGCTGGGCGCGTCGAAGGCCCGCGAGTACCGCAACATCCGCCTGCCCTATGCGATTCCACACCTGTTCTCGGCGCTGCGCATCTCCATCACCCTGGCGGTGATCGGCGCGGTGGTCGCCGAGTTCGTCGCGGCGGAAAAAGGCCTGGGCTACTTCATCAACTTCTCCACCTCGATGTTCCAGGTGCCGCAAGCCTTCGCCGCGTTGATGATGCTGGTGGTGATCAGCCTGCTGCTGTTCCACCTGATCGGGCTGCTGCAGAAGGTCTTCTTTCCCTGGAGCCTGCCCAAGGGTGGGCATTGAAGCCCACCACCTCTTCATCTCAGTCTGGATAACGCCATGCCCCTCGACGATCTCGCCCTGCTGCGCAAAAGTTTCGACGTCGCCCGCCGCGCGCTGGAAAAAGGCACCCATCCGTTCGGCGCCATCCTGGTCGGGCCGGACGGTGAGGTGCTGCTGGAACAGGGCAACGCCTACATGCCCGACCACGACATGACCGGCCATGCCGAGCGGGTGCTGATGACCCGAGCCTCGACCCGCTACACGCCGGAATTCCTCTCGCGCTGCACCATGTACACGTCCGCCGAACCCTGCGCCATGTGCGCGGGTGCGGCCTACTGGGTCGGTCTTGGGCGCGTGGTCTACGGCCTTTCCGAGCGCAGCCTGAAGGACCTCACCGGCAACCATCCGGAAAACCCGACGCTGGATTTGCCGTGCCGCATCGTCTTCGACGCCGGCCAGCGCAAGGTCGAGGTGCTCGGCCCGCTGCTGGAGGACGAGGCGGCCGCCCTGCACGAAGGCATCTGGTAGGCAGCGCCAGAATCAGGCAAGCGCCCGGCAGGATCGCCATAACGCCGGCACCGTCCGCCATCGCAGTATTCGAACCACGGCGTCACCGACGTCGCCCGAATCCACCTGCGGAGGACAACCCCATGTCGAACATCACCGGCAAAATCGTACTCATCACCGGCGCCAGCAGCGGCATCGGTGAAGCCACGGCCCGCCTGCTGGCGGCCCAGGGCGCAACCGTCGTGCTGGGCGCGCGGCGTCTCGAACGGCTGGAAAAGCTGGTCGCCGAGATCGGAGAACGCGGTGGCGTTGCCGCCTGCCGCGCGCTGGACGTAACCAGCCGCGAGGACACCCAGGCCTTCGTCGACTTCGCCGAACAGCGCTTCGGCCGCGTCGATGTGATCATCAACAACGCCGGGGTGATGCCGCTTTCGCCGCTGGATGCGCTGAAGGTCGACGAGTGGAACCGCATGATCGACGTGAACATCCGTGGCGTGCTGCACGGCATCGCCGCCGGCCTGCCGCTGATGCAGCGCCAGCGCGCCGGCCAGTTCGTCAATATCGCCTCCATCGGTGCCTACGCGGTGAGCCCGACCGCAGCGGTGTACTGCGCCACCAAGTACGCGGTGCGCGCCATCTCCGAAGGCCTGCGTCAGGAGGTCGGCGGCGAAATTCGCGTGACCCTGGTTTCGCCCGGCGTCACCGAATCGGAACTGGCCGAGAGCATTTCCGATGACACCGCCCGCTCGGCCATGGACGACTTCCGCCGCATCGCCATTCCGGCCGACGCCATCGCCCGCGCCATCGCCTATGCCATCGACCAGCCGGCCGATGTCGACGTCAGCGAGCTGGTGGTGCGTCCCACCGCCAGCCCCTACTGAGGACGCCGCCATGAGCCTTCATACCAGCAACACCCTGGCCGCGGCATACCTGGCCGTGTTCGGCTCGCTTACCCTCGCCTCGCTGGACGCCGCCGGCAACGAGCGCCACGAGCGTGGCATGGCGGTCATCGAGCACCTGTCCGGCGGGGCCGGGCAACCGGTGCTCGAGGCGCTGCGCGAGGACTATCCGTTTCTCGCCGAGGGCATCACCGGCTATGCGCTGGGCGATGTCTGGGGACGCAGCGAGCTGGATGACCGCACCCGCCAGCTGGCCGCGGTCGCCGCCTTCGCCGCCCAAGGCAATCTGCCCTACATGAAGATCCACGCCGGCTACGCGCTGCGCCTGGGCGTCAGCCGTGAGGAGCTGAAGGAGGTGGTCTACCTGACCACCGTGACGGCCGGCTTTCCCCGCGCCATCGATGCCGCCCAGGCATTGCGCGAGGTGCCAAACCCGGCGTCGCGCTGAGTATCAGAGCCTTTTCACGATCTCGCGAGCTAGAGTCCTGCAAGGCAAAAACAGGCGAGGACGCGGAGTTTACTGATGTAAATGAGCATCCGAGCCTGTTTTTAACGCAGCAGGGCCGACGCGCAGCAGATCGTGAATAGGCTCTCAGGCCGTGCTGCGCAGCCGGGCTAAATCCTTCACCGGCGAGGCGCCGAACAGCCGGCTGTACTCACGGCTGAACTGCGAGGGGCTTTCGTAGCCGACCCGGTAGCCGGCGCTGGACACATCGAGCCCCTCGGCGATCAGCAGCCGCCGCGCCTCCTGCAGGCGCAGCTGCTTCTGGTACTGCAGCGGGCTCATCGAGGTGAGCGCCTTGAAACGGTGATGCAACGTCGAGCTGCTGAGGTTGACCCGCTGCGCCAGTTCCTCGATGCGCAGCGGCTCGACGTAATTGCGGTTCAGCCATTCGATCGCGCGGGTGACGCGATGGCCCTGGCTGTCGCGCACCGCGATCTCGTGCAGGTGGCGCCCCTGGCGACCGCAGAGCAGGCGGTAGAAGATCTCGCGCATGGCCAGCGGTGCCAGCACCGGGATGTCCTGCGGGCTGGCCAAGAGGCGCACCAGGCGCAGCGTGGCGTCGAGCAACGGCGCATCGATGCGGTCCAGATAGACCCCGCGCGCAGCCCCTTCCACGGGCTGGCTCAACGGCGCGCTTTCGGCCACCAGGGTGGCGACCATCGCCGGGTCGATACCCAGGCGGATACAGAGGTACGGCTCGCCGGAGGAGGCCTCCAGCACGCGACCGGCCACCGGCACAGTGACCGAGACCACCAGGTAATGCAGCGCATCGTAGGTGTAGAGCTCATCGCCCAGGCGCACCTCCTTGCTGCCCTGCACGATGATGCACAGCGCCGGCTTGTGCAGCCCGTGTACCAGTTCGCTCGGCGCGCTGCAGCGGATCAGGAAGAGATCGTCGATGGCGGTGGGATGCGTGCCATCGTCGCGCACGAGGCCGTCGATCAGCCGCGCCAGGGCGGCACGCTGGGCAATCGTTTCCTCGGCGGAATGAAGGTCCAGTTGGTTCATTTGCAGGAGACCCTGGGGAGGCAGAGAGGCGTTCAGCTTAGCAGGCCAATCACGGCGCGGTCGTACGCCCCATGGCGGTGCAGGGACTCGTCCACCTCGCGGAGTGAGGCACCAAAGCGATGCAACGGCTACCATCGTCCTGTGAACGCCGGGCAACACAACGCCCGCAGTCACGCCGCTCCTCATTTCCTGACTGCCTGGCCAGCTTTTTGCTACAGCCCTGGCCATGAAGAACCCAGCGGATGCCTCCATGCCCGAATCCCAGACCGCGCGCCTCCAGCTCTGCGGCATCACGAAACAGTACCCAGGCTGCCTGGCCAACGACCGTATCGACCTGTCGATCCAGCCGGGCGAAATCCACGCCCTGCTCGGCGAGAACGGCGCCGGCAAGAGCACCCTGATGAAGATCATCTACGGCGTCACCCAGCCGGACGCCGGCGCGATCCATTGGCAGGGCGAACGGGTGACCATGCGCGACCCGGCCCAGGCCCGCGAACGCGGCATCGGCATGGTGTTCCAGCACTTCTCGCTGTTCGAGACGCTCTCGGTGGCGGAGAACATCGCCCTGGCGCTGGGCGCCAAGGCCGGTACGCCGAAGCAGCTGGAGCCGAAGATCCGCGAGGTCTCGCAGCGCTACGGCATGCCGCTGGAGCCGCAACGGCTGGTGCACAGCCTGTCCATCGGCGAGCGCCAGCGGGTAGAGATCGTCCGTTGCCTGATGCAGGACATCCGCCTGCTGATTCTCGACGAACCGACCTCGGTGCTCACCCCGCAGGAGGCCGACGAGCTGTTCGTGACCCTGCGCCGGCTGGCGGCCGAGGGCTGCAGCATCCTGTTCATCAGCCACAAGCTCAATGAAGTGCGCGCGCTGTGCCAGAACGCCACGGTGCTGCGCGGCGGTCGCGTGTCCGGTGAATGCATCCCCGCCGAATGCTCGGACCTGGAACTGGCGCGGCTGATGGTCGGCGATGCCGAGGGGCTGGAAGCCGAATACCCGAAGAGCGAGGGCCGCGCGCCGTTCCTGCGGGTTGAGCGGCTGTCCTGGCACAACGCCGATCCGTTCGGCGTATCCCTCGAAGAGCTCGACCTGGAGGTACGCGCCGGCGAGATCGTCGGCATCGCCGGGGTCGCCGGCAACGGCCAGGACGAACTGCTCGCCCTGCTCAGTGGCGAACAGCGCCTGCCGGCCGCACAGGCCATGCGCATTCGTTTTCTCGGTGACGATGTCGCCCACCTGCGCCCCGACGCCCGCCGTCGCCACGGCATGGCCTTCGTGCCGGCCGAACGCCTCGGTCACGGCGCGGTGCCGAGCATGAGCCTGGCCGACAACGGCCTGCTCACTGCCTTCCAGCAGACCGGCATGGTCGAGCGCGGCCTGATCCGCCGCGGCAAGGTGCGCGCCTTCGCCGAGCAGGTCATTCAGCGTTTCGCCGTGAAGACACCGGACGCACAGACCCCGGCGGCGAGCCTGTCCGGCGGCAACCTGCAGAAATTCATCCTCGGGCGCGAGATCCTGCAGCAGCCGAAACTCCTGATCGCCGCGCACCCAACCTGGGGCGTGGATGTCGGCGCGGCGGCGGCGATCCACCGCGCGCTGATCGAACTGCGCGATGCCGGCGCGGCGATTCTGGTGATCTCCGAAGACCTCGAGGAGCTGTTCCAGATCAGCGACCGCATCGCCGCCCTGAGCGACGGCCGGCTGTCGCCACAGCGCGCCACCGCCAGCACCTGCCCGGTCGAAGTTGGCCGCTGGATGGCCGGCCAGTTCGACACCAGCGACGCCCCCGTTTCCACCTCTGCCGCCTGACGAGAACCCATCATGCTGTTATCCCTGCAACCCCGTGGCGAGGCTTCACGGGCCATGCTCTGGTGCTCCCCGCTGCTGGCCGCGCTGCTGACGCTGCTGAGCGGCGCGCTGCTGTTCGCCCTGCTCGGCCATCCACCGCTGGAAACCCTCAAGGTGCTGCTGGTCGACCCGCTCGGCGATCTCTACGGCGTCTCCGAACTATTGGTCAAGGCGCTGCCGATCCTGCTCTGCGCGCTGGGTCTGGCGGTGGTGTACAACGCACGCATCTGGAACATCGGCGCCGAAGGCCAGCTGCTCATCGGTGCCCTGGCCGGCAGCGCGCTGGCGGTCAACATCATCGACTGGGACTCGCGCTGGGCGCTGGTGCTGACGCTGCTGCTCGGCACGCTCGGCGGCGCCGCCTGGGCCGGGCTCTGCGCCTGGCTGAAGACGGCGTTCAACGCCAACGAAATCCTCACCAGCATCATGCTTAACTACATCGCGCTGAACCTGCTGCTGTTCGCCGTGCACGGCCCGCTGAAAGACCCGGAAGGCTTCAACTTCCCCGAGTCGGCGATGTTTGGCGACGCCACCCGGCTGCCCGAGCTGATCGAAGGCCTGCGGGTGCATGCCGGTTTCTACTTCGCCCTGCTGGCCCTGGTGGTGGTCTGGGTGCTGCTGCAGAAGAGCTTTCTCGGCTTCCAGATCAAGGTGCTCGGCCTGGACAAGCGCGCCGCCGGCTTTGTCGGTTTCCGCGACAAGAAGCTGGTGTGGATCGCCCTGCTGATCAGCGGCGGCCTGGCCGGTCTGGCCGGTGTCGCCGAAGTCACCGGGCCGATCGGCCAGCTGGTGCCGCAGGTGTCGCCGGGCTACGGCTACGCGGCGATCACCGTGGCCTTCCTCGGCCGCCTCAACCCCATCGGCATCGTCTTCGCCAGCCTGCTGATGGCGCTGCTCTACCTCGGTGGCGAGAACGCGCAGATGGCGGCCAACCTGCCGCAGTCCATCACCCAGCTGTTCCAGGGCATGGTGCTGTTCTTCCTGCTCGCCTGCGACGTGCTGATCCTCTACCGCCCGCGCCTGAAACTGTGGGCACGCAAACCGGCGCTCGTCAGCGCCAAAGAGGAGCCGGCCACATGATCGTCCGCGCTCCGTTGCCCACCCTTTCTCCCGCCGCCTGCTTGAAGTTCGAGGCCTGACCGATGGACATGGATCTGCTGACCAATATCTTCTACGCCATGATCCGCACCGGCACGCCGCTGCTGCTGGTCGCGCTTGGCGAGCTGGTGTGCGAGAAAACCGGCGTGCTCAACCTCGGCCAGGAAGGCATGATGCTGTTCGGCGCGGTGATCGGCTTCATCGTCGCCTTCGCCAGCGGCAACCTCTGGCTCGGCGTGCTGTTCGCCTGCCTGGCCGGTGTGCTGCTCTCGCTGCTGTTCGCCATGGTGGCTTTGGGTTTCAATGCCAATCAGGTCGCCACGGGTCTGGCGCTGACCATCTTCGGCGTCGGCCTGTCGTCCTTCGTCGGTGCCAGCTGGGTCGGCAAGCCACTGGCCGGCTTCGAGCCGATCGCCATTCCGCTGCTCAGCGAAATCCCCGTGATCGGCCGCATGCTGTTCGCTCAGGATCTGCTGGTGTACCTGTCCTTCGCACTGTTCGCGCTGGTGGCCTGGGTGCTGCTGAAAAGCCGCATCGGCCTGATCATCCAGGCCGTCGGCGAAAACCCCAACGCCGCCAGCGCCATGGGCCTGCCGGTGCTGCGCGTGCGCACCCTGGCGGTGATGTTCGGCGGCGCCATGGCCGGGCTTGCCGGCGGCTACATGTCGCTGGCGTACACGCCGATGTGGGCGGAAAACATGACCGCCGGCCGTGGCTGGATCGCCCTGGCCCTGGTGGTGTTCGCCAGCTGGCGGGTGAGCCGCGTCCTGCTCGGCGCCTACCTGTTCGGCCTGGCCAGCATCCTCCACCTGGTGGCCCAGGGTCTCGGCCTGGCGATCCCCGGCAACCTGCTGGCGATGCTGCCGTATGTGGCGACCATTCTGGTGCTGGTGCTGCTGTCGCGGGATGCGATCCGTACGCGGTTGTACGCGCCGGTGTCGTTGGGGCAGCCCTGGCAGCCGGGGCATTGATTTGTCGGGCCGGTTGGAACGAACGGGGATCGTTGCTGGCGCTATTGGGCTGGCACTTGCATCAGGCGATTACTGAGTAAGCCGACACGGCTGGTTTCGGCCCTCCGGCCGAGTCACTTTCTCTTGTCTGCGGAGCGCCGCCCGGGCCTAGAGAAAGTAACCAAAGAGAAGGCCACCCCGACATCCGGGTTTTGCTTCGCAAAACTTCCCTCCCTCCGGCGTTGCTCCGGGGGCCGTCGCGAAGGGACGTCCCTGTCCCTTCACTCCTCGCTCGGCGTCCTGCCTCGCGTCCCCCTACGCAACGCCTACGCTCGGCCTCCTGACGGGGGAACGAGTCCGAGTTGCCTGACAGATCGAGGAGAACCTGGTTTGTGTCTGTAATTGACTAAAGAACCCTCAGGCAACTCCAAACGCCCCTTCAGGAGGGTGAGCGGAGCCGTCGCGGAGAGGGGCGAGCCGCAGGGATGCGGCGAGAGCCGTAAAGGGCCATGGATGGCCCTTGTACGGCGACCCTCGGAGCGGCGGCGGAGAGAACGAACCCCGGCAAAGCCGGGGCCGGATGCAGGGGCAAAGCGTTTTTGGTTACTTTTTCAGCGCCTGGAAAAAGTGACTCGCCCAGCAGGGCGAAACCAAGCCTTCAAGCGACTCGGCAATCGCCAACCGTCATCAAGCGAAACCCTCCGCCGCCAGACACACAGGGCGCTTAAACGCCCTATATCAATCCAGGGTGTACTCAAACGTACTCACCACCCGCAACCGCTTCCCGATGGTCCGGCCACTGTCCATATCGCTGCCATCGTCATCGATCACCCGAATCACCCCCTGGTTGGCATTCTTCAACCGCCCCAGCGTGGCGCCGGCATCCTCGGCGAAGCGCGTCGCCTGCTCACGGGCGTTGCCGGTGGCGGCCTCGAGCAGCTGCGGCTTGAGCTCGTTGAACCCACGCAGCTGATAACGCGGCCCGGCAAAGCCATTGACCTCGGTATCCAGCTGCACGCCGGCCTGGATCAGCGGATCGACTGCATTGGCCGCCTTGGCCACGGCATCGACGCGCTCGGACTTGACCAGCACCTGCCCCTGGCCGTTGAAGCGCAGCGCCACATCGCGCGACGCCCATTCGCGGGCCAGCAGGTCCTGCACCTGCAACGGCCGCACTTCCAGCTCCTCGTCGCTGAAGCCCTGCTCGCGGAGGAAGTCCAGCACCCGCTGGCGGTCCTCGCTGAGCCCCTGTTGCACCTCGGCGAACCGATCGCCACCACGGCGAAAGCCCAGCGTCCACACCGCGAAGTCGCTCTTCACGTCCATCTCCGCCAGGCCCTTGACCGTCACCGTGCGGTCGGCCATGCGAAAACGCTCCACGCCCTGCCCCACCGACCAGCCGGCGAAGGCCACCGCCGCGGCGATCAACGCCGCCGGCAGAAATCCGATTCGTGCTGTAGCCACGTGCTTCTCCCTGTAGGAATTGACCGAATACGCATGCTACTCCAGCGCCGGGCGAACGCCAGTTGCCAGCGTTCAACCGCGACCCAGGCGCTGCAACGCCTCAAGCCGGAAGGCGATGTGCTGCTCCAGCTCGCTCAGCTCGCACTCCAGTCGCGCACGTTGCTGCGCATCGCTGCAGGCATCCAGCCGTTCGCGCAACGCGGCACGCTGCGCCAGCAACTCCACTTCCCGTGGCGGCACCCCGGCGCTCTTCAGCACCGAGAACGGCAAGCGCAGGCCCGGCGGCGTCTGCAGCCAGCCTTCGTCCACCACCAGCGGTTCGCCTTTTTCCTGCACGCCGCGCTGCCATCTGGCGATGTCGCGGGCGATGCGTTGTTCGATGTCCTGATCGCTCATGACTCGCGCCTCTTCTACCTGCCCCGTCATGAAAACCCAGCTGCGTGACTTTGTCAGCGGCCGGCCGACGCCAGGTCATTGGCACGTCGGTTGCGTCGCGTCTGTATGATTGCACCCCGCCCGATGCGAACTTTTGCCGCAGCGTTCATTCTCTTGCTCAGCGCCACCGCTACCGATTCGAGGAGCCACCCCTTTGCCCAGTCTCAACCTGCAGATTCTGATCGCGGCCTGCCTGGGTGTGGCCATCGGCTGGCTGACCGGCACGCTGCCAACCGACGCACCCGTGCGCGAAAGCGTGCTCTACGCCAGCACCCTGGCCGGCAGCATCTTCATCGGCCTGCTGAAAATGGTGCTGATCCCGCTGATCTTCACCTCCATCGTGGTCGGCGTGGCCAACCTGCAGGCGCACCATCAGGTGCACCGGGTGTGGGGCGGCGCGCTGGTCTACTTCACCCTCACCACCAGTGCGGCGATGCTGGTGGCGCTGGTCGCGGCGAACCTGTTCAAGCCGGGCGCGGGGCTGTCGCTGGACCTGTTCGCCGAGGCGATGAACGACTTCGAGGCGCGCCAGCTGACGCTGCCCGAGTTCTTCCTGCACTTCTTCGCCAACCTGTTCCAGAATCCCTTCGCCGCGCTGGCCAACGGCAGCATCCTGGCCGTCGTGGTGTTCGCCATGTTCATCGGCATCGCCCTGGTGGCCGGCGGCGACCGCTACCGCAATATCCTCGTGGTGCTGCAGGAATTTCTCGAGCTGATGATGCGCATCATCGGCTGGATCATGCGCCTGGCGCCGCTGGGCATCCTCGCCCTGCTGATCAAGCTGGTGGCCGAGCAGGATGTGGCGCTGCTCAGTGCGGTGGGCGGCTTCATCGTGCTGGTGTTCGCCACCACGCTGTTCCACGGCATCGTGGTGCTGCCGGGCATTCTCTTTCTCACGACCGGCAAGTCGCCGCTGTGGTTCTTCCGCGGCACCCGCGAGGCGCTGATTACGGCGTTTGCCACCAGCTCCAGTGCGGCGACGTTGCCGATCTCTCTGCGCTGCGCGGAGGACAATCTCAAGGTGCGCCCGGGCATCGCCGGCTTCGTGCTGCCGCTAGGCGCGACCATGAACATGGACGGCACCGCACTCTACGAAGCGGCGGCTGCGCTGTTCGTCGCCAATCTGATGGGTATCGAGCTGAGCCTGGCGCAGCAGGCGGTGGTGTTCTTCACCGCGATGATCGCCTCGACCGGCGCGCCGGGCATTCCCAGCGCCGGCATGGTGACCATGGTGATGGTGTTGCAGGCGGTCGGCCTGCCGGCCGAGGCGGTGGCGATCCTGCTGCCGATCGACCGCCTGCTGGATACGGTGCGCACGGCGGTCAACGTCGAGGGCGACATCATCGGCAGCGTGGTGGTGCAGCGTTTCGCCGATCGCGAATAGCCCGGCTCAGGAGGGCTCGTTCCGGGTGCTGACGATGATCTCCGCCTCGTTGCCCCAGCCGCCGACGGTGTGCCAATCCTCGCCGAGGATTTCAGACGGATGCATGGTGCGGTCGGCGCCATTGCCGCAGGCCAGCGAGGTGGCTGGGCAATAGCGGTCGCAGCCCCAGCAGATGCGCTCCGGATGCGGTGGGTTGAGCGGGAATTTCTTGGCCATCGCACATGCCTTCGTGGCGTTGTTGCAGGCTGTACAGGCTAAGCCTGCGTGCCGTCTCCAGACTTGATCACGCTCAAGAACGCAGCGCATCCGCGCAAAATAACTGTATGCACATACAGATAATGATTGCCTGACGCGCCATTTGTGCACATGCTTCGCGCCATCGCCCACCGTCGTCATCGCCGCGCATGCAGCTCTTCCTCTGCGAAAAACCCTCCCAGGCCCGCGACATCGCCAAGGTTCTCGGCGCCAATCGGCGCGGCGACGGCTGCCTGCAGGGTGCAGGGGTGACGGTGACCTGGTGCATCGGCCACTTGCTGGAGACCGCCCCGCCGGACGCCTATGACCCACGCTACAAGCGCTGGGTGCTGGCGGACCTGCCAATCGTGCCGGAGCGCTGGAAGATGCTGGTCAAGCCGAAAACCGCCAGCCAGTTCAAGGCGGTCAAGCGCCTGCTCGGCGAATGCAGCGAACTGGTGATCGCCACCGACGCCGACCGCGAAGGCGAGATGATCGCCCGCGAGCTGGTCGAGCACTGCCGCTACCGTGGGCCGATCAGCCGGCTCTGGCTGTCGGCGCTGGACGATGCCTCGATCCGCAAGGCGCTGGCCGCACTCAAGCCCGGCGCCGAGACCTTCAACCTCTACCATGCCGCCCTCGGCCGCTCACGCGCCGACTGGCTGATCGGCATGAACATGAGCCGGCTGTTCACCCTGCTCGGCCGCCAGTCCGGCTATCAGGGCGTGCTGCCGGTGGGCCGCGTGCAGACGCCGACGCTGCGTCTGGTGGCGGACCGCGACCGCAGCATCGCCGACTTCGTTCCGGTGCCGTTCTGGGCCATCGACGTGCAGCTGCTCGCCGATGGCGCCGCGTTCACCGCGCAGTGGCAGGCGCCGGACGAGCATTGCGATGAGCAGGGCCGCTGCCTCGATCAGGTTCGTGCGCAACAGGCGGCGGACGCCATGCGCAACGCCGCCAGCGCCCGTCTGCTGAAGCTCAAGACCGAACGTCAGCGCGAGGCGGCACCCCTGCCCTTCGATCTCGGCACGCTGCAGGAAGTTTGCTCGAAGAAGCTCGGCCTCGGCGCCCAGGAAACCCTCGACATCGCCCAGGCGCTGTACGAAACCCACAAGCTGATCACCTACCCACGCAGCGATTGCGGCTACCTGCCGCTGAGCCAGCACGGCGAAGCGCGGGCCATCGTCGCGGCGCTGACTCAAGCCGACCCGACGCTCGCGGCGCTGCAGCCGCATCTGGACCTGTCGCGCCGCTCGCGGGCCTGGAACGATGCCAAGGTCGGCGCCCACCACGGCATCATCCCCACCGCCGCGGCGCGAGGTCTGGAGCGCCTGGCCGGGCGCCCGCGTGCGGTGTATGAGCTGATCCGTGCGCGCTACCTGGCGCAGTTCCTGCCCAACCACGAGTACGACCGCACCCAGGCCGACTTCGACTGCGCTGGCCAGGCGCTGCGCGCGGTGGGCAAGCGCGTCGTCGAACCGGGCTGGAAACGCGCCATGCCCGAAGCACTGGCGCCGGCACGGGGCAATCGTGAAGCAGCCGCGCCGCAGAGCCTGCCAGCACTGCAACAGGGCCAGGACTACGCGGTGGGCGAGATCACGCTCAAGGATCAGCAGACCCAGCCGCCGAAGCCCTTCACCGAAGGCGACCTGATCAAGGCAATGAAGAACGTCGCCAAGCTGGTGGACGATCCGCGGCTGAAGCAGAAACTCAAGGACACCACCGGCATTGGCACCGAGGCCACTCGCGCCGGGATCATCCAGGGCCTGCTCGACCGCGGCTATCTGGTTCGCCAGGGCAAGGCGCTGGCGGCGACGCCGGCGGCGTTCAGCCTGATCGACGCCGTGCCGCGGCCGATCGCCGACCCAGGCACCACGGCGATCTGGGAGCAGGCGCTGGACATGGTGCAGAGCGGCGAAATGCCGTTGGAGGAATTCGTCGCCAAACAGTCGGCGTGGATGAGCAAGCTGATGGAACGCTGCGCCGGGCTGCGCATGACCATCAGCGGCCCGCCGGTGGCCGCCGGCCGCAACGGCAAACCGTGGAAGAAGAAACGCAGCGCCTCGCCACGCAGAGGGAGCGGCGCTCGGACGAGAAAACCGCGCGCGGCCGATTGAGCGGGCCTTTGCACCGTGCCCCACAGACGCGTTGAAACCTACTCGCCCCCTGGGGTGGGCTTTAGCCCGCCGCCCGCCACACCAATGCTTTCGGTGGGCTGAAGCCCACCCTACATAGCCGCCCTATGCGATCCGCAACGTCCTAGCCGTCGCCCAACGGACCCGTAGGGTGGGCTTTAGCCCACCACCCGCCACACCAATGCCCTCGGCTGGCTGAAGCCCACGCCACATAACCGGCGCTAGGCGATCTGCAGCACCTCGTATCGCTGCACCTGCCCGTTCACCTTCAACTCCACCTCATCCCCCACCTCGCGGCCGAGCAGCCCCTGCCCCAATGGCGAACGCGCCGTGATGACCAGGATCTCCCGCCCGTCATGCTGCAGCTTCAACCCCGCCGCATCCGGACCGAGAAAGAACCAGCGCTCGGCGCCGTCGTGATCCAGACAGAGCAGCGCACCGACCCGCGCCCGGCCATCGACGCTCGAACCGGGCTGCAGGTTGCGATAGGCGGCCAGCGCCGTCTCGATCTCGTGCAGGCGGCGGCGCTGGCCGTCGGCAAGATAGGCCGCCTCCAGCCCGCGGGTGTCGTACTTGTTCTCGGCCTTGCTCTCGGCATGGGTGGCGGCCTCGTGGGTCGCGGCCAGCACTGCCTTGGCGACCTCGCGGTCGGCTTCGAGGATGGCGATGATCTGCTGCTGAAGGGCGCTCTTGTTCATGGGCCAGGCTTATAGCCCGACGGCGCGCCGAAGGGAATGGCGGCGTAGCCCGCAGGCGCCGCGCCGGGTTCGATCACCTCGTCGGCGAGCCAGGGATTGCGTCCCTCGGCGATCCATTCCAGCGACTCGCGCCAGAAGCCGTTTCGATGCCGGTCGTGGAACAGACCGAAATGCCCGATGCGCTCGAAGCCCATCGCGCGAGGATTGAGCTGCACCAGCTGGCGCGGGCTGTTGCGGAAATAGCCGAGCCCCCGGCGCATGGCCGCCGGCGTGGCGAATTCATCGTCGCTGGTACTGACCGCCAGCATCGGCGCCCGGATCGCACCGAAAAGGCTGAACAGCAGTTCGTGCTCGTCAGCCGGATAGCTGTCTTCCAGCCGCGCCCCGCGCCGCGACCACTCCAGCGCGACGCCGGCAGGCAGGTCTTCCAACCAGCCGAAGCGGCGCCCCGGAAAGTAACCGACCAGGCGGGTAACCGCGGGCATGAACAGGTGCCACTTGGCGTACATGCGCAGGCGCTGCTCGGCGGCGTAGTCGCGCCAGTAGGCGTACTGCCCGGCCACGTTGAGGTAACGATCCACCTCGCTGGCGGCCTCGGCAAAGCCCGGCATGAAGCCACCGGCGCTGTGCCCCACCGCCACCAGCAGCCCGTGCGGATCACGCTCACGCATATAGCGCACCGCGGCGTCGAAGTCGTACTCGCCCCAGTCGCGCCAGCGCATCCGCATGTCGCGCAGGCGCTGCGGTCGCGAGCCGCCGATGCCGCGAAAGTCGTAGGTCAGTGCAGTGAACCCGTGCTCGTTGAGAAAGCTCGCATAGCGCGCGTAATAGCGCGACAGCACGCCGGTGGCGCAGCTGATGATCACCGCGCCGCGCGCCGGACCTTGCGGGTTCCACAGCTGCGCAGACAGCGCATAACCATCTCGGCAACTCAGGACAACGGACTCGGGCATGGCAACGACCTTTCGAATTGTTGTGCCGCCACCTTGCCCCGCAGCGCACATTTTTGCCATAACCTGCCGGCACCTTTGCGCGGCAACTGCAGTCTGTCTATGACAGCCGCATTACCACTGCAGGCAGGTGGCCTGCAGCGCAACACCTCATCGTGGTTTCCACTGGCATTACCGCCCCGAACTACGGCGCCAACGCGCTGCGGGTTCCTGGCGGCTCGGAGAAAAGTACATGACCGGCGAACAGCTGATCGTCTTTGGCGTGCTGGCGGCAACGCTGGTGCTGTTCGTCTGGAATCGCTGGCGCTACGACCTGGTCGCCCTCGGTGCGCTGCTCGCCTGCGCCCTGACCGGCGTGGTGCCGGCGGACGAGGTGTTCGCCGGTATCGGCCATCCAGCGGTGATTTCGGTGGCCGCGGTATTGGTGCTCAGCCGCGGCCTGCTCAATGCCGGCGTGGTGGACAGCGTGGCGCGGCGGCTGATGCAGGTCGGCGATCGGCCATGGGCACAGGTCGCCGCGCTGACCGGGATCGTCGCGCTCAGCTCGGGCTTCATGAACAACGTCGGCGCGCTGGCGCTGTTCATGCCGGTGGCGATCTGGATGTCACGCCAGAGCGGGCGCTCACCGTCGTATCTGCTGATGCCACTGGCGTTCGGCTCGCTGCTCGGCGGCACCCTGACGCTGATCGGCACCCCGCCCAACCTGATCATCGCCGGCTATCGCGCCGAGGCTGGCGAGGCACCGTTCGGCATGTTCGCCTTTCTCCCGGTGGGCGCCGCGGTGACGGTCGCCGGCGTACTGTTCATCGCCCTGCTCGGCTGGCGGCTGGTGCCGCGGCGCCAGGAACAGGAAGGCAACGGCGACCTCTTCGAGATCAGCGCCTACCTCACCGAAGTGCGCGTGCCGGAGGGATGCAAGTACGCCGGGCGCACGCTGCACGCGCTGATCGGTGCGGTGAAGGAGGAAGCCGACGTGCAGGTGATCGCCCTGGTCCGCGGCGACGAGCGCCAGCGCATGCCGTCGACCTACGAGGTGCTGCGCGAAGGCGACATCCTCTTGGTAGAAGCCGACTCCGACAGCCTCAAGGCGCTGCTCGACGTAACCGGCGTCGAACTGGCCGCCAATGTCGACGAGCATGACGATGAGGCCCGCGAAGAGCGGGACGCCACCGAGCAAGCCGTCGAGCAAGAGAAAGCACGCAAGAGCCACAAGAGCCGGCACGGCGAGCTGACGCTGGCCGAAGCCATCATCTCCCCCGGCTCGATACTGGTGGGCACGACCGCCAGCGGCCTCGATCTGCGCGAGCGCCACGGCGTCAACGTGCTAGCCGTCGCTCGCCAAGGGCAGCGGCTGCGCCAGCGGCTCGGCAAGATCCGCTTCGCCGCAGGCGACATTCTCCTGCTGCAGACCCGCGAGGATGCTCTGCAGTCGACTCTCAACAACCTGGGTTGCCTGCCACTGGCATCGCGCGGCCTGAGTATCACCACCCCGCGCAATGTACTGCTGGCCAGCGCGGTCTTCGCCATCACCCTCGCAACCATCGCCTTCGGCCTGCTGCCGGCTGCCACCGCGCTGGTCACCGGCGCGCTGGTGATGATCCTGGTCGGGTTGATTCCCGTCGGACGCATCTACGAGAGCATCGACATGCCGGTGATCGTGCTGGTGGCCGCGATGCTGCCGGTAGGCCAGGCGCTGGAGACCAGTGGCGGCTCGCAACTGATCGCCGACGCCCTGCTCTCGGTCGGCCAGTCACTGCCAGCAGCAGCGACGCTGGCGCTGCTGATGGTGGCGGTGATGCTGATCTCCAACGTGGTCAACAATGCCGCCGCCGCGGTGCTCGCCGCGCCAGTGGCGATCAGCCTGGCGCGCGGCATGGATGTGTCGGTCGCCCCCTTCCTGATGGCGGTGGCGATCGGTGCCTCCTGCGCCTTCCTGACCCCCATCGGCCACCAGTCCAACACCCTGGTGATGGCGCCCGGCGGCTACCGTTTCGGCGACTACTGGCGGCTGGGACTGCCACTGTCGATTCTGGTGGTGCTTTGCGCGGTGCCGGCGATTCTCTGGATCTGGCCACTCTGAACCGCAATGACGGCACCGGACGGTGCCGTTGCAGCTCGCCGGTCAGCCGGCCTTGAAGCGGCTGACGTTGTCCAGCAGGGTGCCGGCCAGTTCGCTTAGGCGGCTGGCAGTGTGGTGGTTGCTGCCCACCGCCTCGCCGTTTTCCTCGGCCATGCGGGCGATGGTGGTCACCTTCTGGGCGATCTCGGCGGATGCCGCGCTCTGCTCGCGCAACGCGTTGGAAATCTCTGCCACGGTGAACAGCACCTGATTGGCCGCCTCGCGGATGCCGCCCATGGCTTCGCCGGCGCGCTGGGCCCGGGCGACGCCCTCGTTGACCTTGGCCACGCCCTGCTCCATGCCCTGCACCGCCCATTCGGTGCCTTCCTGGATGGCCGCGACCATCTGTGCGATCTCCTTGGTGGAGTTGGCGGTGCGCTCGGCCAGCTTGCGCACCTCATCGGCCACCACGGCGAAACCTCGGCCTTGGTCGCCGGCACGGGCAGCTTCGATCGCCGCATTGAGCGCCAGCAGGTTGGTCTGCGCGGCGATGTCGCCGATCACCCCGACGATGGCAGAAATCTGCCCGGAGCGCTCGCCCAGCTCGGCGACGGTACGCGCCGAATCACTCACCGAGACGGCGATCTGGCTGATCTCCTCGACCACTGCGGCAACGATCTCGCCGCCCTGGCGCGACAGCTCACCGGAACGATGGGCCAGCGCGTCGGCCTCGCCGGCATTGCGCGCGATACTCTCGATACCGACCGTCATCTGCTCCACCGCCGCGGCCATGCTCGATGCCGCATCGATCTGGCACTGGGATGCCACATGAATCTGCCCCGAGGCGGTCGCCAGGCTGCGCGCGGAATCGGCCACATGGTCGGAGTTGCTCTTGATGCTGCCGATCAGCGCGCGCATGGCGCCGGCCATGTCGTTGAAACTGCCGGCCACGTAACGCAGCTCGTCGCGTGCCGCCAGCTCGATTGTGGCGGTGAGATCGCCGGCGGCGAGGCGTTCGCTGCCCTCGCGCAGGCTACGGATGCTGGTCATTACCGACAGGTAGGCGCCCACCGACAGGTAGCCGATCACCGCCAGCACACCAGCAGCACGGCGAGGTTGCCGTGCAGCATCTGCCGGGCGTCATCGATGCGCTGTTGCAGCAGCTGATCCAGGTTCGGCAGCAGCACGTCGTACATCTGCGTGTAGGCAATGCCGATCGCCTCGGTGGTCATGTCGAAGAACTGCGCGGATGAGGTGCTGGTGAAATCGCCGCGCAGCACCATGCCCTGCACCACGCGGTCGACCGCCTCGCCACGCTCGCGCAGCGTCGCCATTGCCCGCTGGAGCTGTACTTGCAGCTCCGGACGCTGAGCGATGACCTTATCCATGCTGCGTTCCATCTCCACCGTGGCCGAGCGGATTTCCTCGGTGATGACGATCAGCGCGGTACGCTGCTCGTCGCTGATCACGCCCTTGGCCAGCATCGCCGAGGCGCTGCCGCGCAGGCGGCCGAGCCGCTCGATCAGAAACGGCAGGCGGCTGACCGCCGTGGTCATCAGGTAGTAGGTCTGCGGCTCCGGATCGAAGGTCAGGCCGTAGGCGTCCGACAGCAGCGTCTGGAAGTTCAGCAACTGGCCGATCAGCGCGGTGTGCGCCTGGTAGCTCTGTGCCTGCGACCAGCCCTGTACGTCCCGCTTGATCTCGTCCCAGCCGCGACCGATGTCCTGCCATTCGCGCATGCTGCGCTTGTCGTCGGCCAGCACACGGTTCAGTTCCGCCGTCGCGCCATCGACATTGGCCTGCAGCGCGCTTCGGCGATCGGCCATGGCCAGGTTACCGCCCAGCAGCATCGCCGACACGCCGCGGTGCTGCTGGGTCAGTTCCACCAGTTTGGACAACGGTCGCGCCAGAGCGGAAGCCACCAGTTCGTTCTCGGCGCGCTCGATGGTGCGGTTGAGCTGGCTGGCGATGGTCCACATCAGGCTGGCAAAGGCGAGGAACACCAAGAGCCCGATCAGGGCGAACTTGCTCGGATAATTGAGCCGGTTCATCAGCAGTTCGGCGGGGGAAAACACGAGTTTCATGGGGTTGTCCTGGTGGATACGAGATGCCTCTCGAAGCCGGCCGAGTCGCCCGCTCGAAGCAGGGCTAACTGGATGATCGGAACGAGATGAGACTTGGCGCGCAAAATACGGAGGCGACCTCTCGGTCACCCTGACCAAAGTCAAGATCGAGGGTTAAAAAACCGGCGCCAGCCGACCGTCCATCCAATTATCCGATTCCGCGCCTCGGACCCGCACGCCGCCCTTCCCCGGGTCGAACTCCGGCGCGCCGATGCAATCCCACCACCCTGTGATCTCCTTCTTTGGCAGTCGGGCTTTACCTGAGCCCGCAAGCGTGAATAATGCCGCCCCTTTCGACGTGACGAGGTATCCATGACGGCGCCAGCCACCGCAGCGACTCCGCCCCTTTCCGCCCGAGCCGTGCTGCTGATCGAACTGGCCCTGGCCATGGGCGGTTTTGCCATCGGCACCGGCGAGTTCGCCATCATGGGCCTGATGCCCAATGTGGCCGAGGGCCTTGGCATCAGCGAACCCCAGGTGGGCAACGTGATCAGTACCTACGCGCTGGGCGTGGTGGTGGGTGCGACGCTGCTGGCGATCCTCGGCTCGCGGCTGTACCGCCTGCACCTGCTGCTGTTGCTGATGGGCTTCTTCGCCCTGGGCAACTTCGCCAGTGCCCTGGCGCCCGACTACCCGACCCTGATGATCGCCCGCTTCGTCACCGGCCTGCCCCACGGTGCCTATTTCGGTGTGGCAATGCTGGTGGCCGCCTCCATGGTGCCGCCGGACAAGCGCGCCCAGGCCGTGGCGCGGGTGCTGATGGGCCTGACAGTGGCGATCCTGATCGGCAACCCGCTGGCCACCTGGCTCGGGCAGTGGCTGAGCTGGCGCTACGCATTCGCCCTGGTCGGCGCCATCGCCCTGCTGACGGTGCTGCTGGTGGCGCTGTTCCTGCCGCTCAACCGCGACGAGCCGCGAAACAGCCCGCTGCACGAGATCCGCGCCTTCAATCGGCCGCAGGTCTGGCTGGCCCTGGCGATCAGCTCCATCGGCTTCGCCGGCATGTTCTGCGTGTTCAGCTACATGGCGCCGACCCTGCTGGAAGTCACCGGCGTCAATGCCGGCTGGATTCCCTTCGCCCTGGCCGCCTTCGGCCTCGGCGGCATCGTCGGCAACGTGTTCGGCGGCTGGCTGTTCGATCGCCTGCGTTTCCAGGCGGTCGCCTGGCTCCTGCTGTGGAGCGCCCTGGTGCTGCTGGTGTTTCCGCTGGCCGCGCACTCGGTGTGGACGATCTTTCCGGCGGTATTCGCCGTGGGCACCATGGTCTCGCTGTCACCGGCCCTGCAGACCCATCTGATGGACGTCGCGGCGGATGCCCAGACTCTGGCGGCAGCCTCCAACCATGCCGCCTTCAACATCGCCAACGCCTTGGGACCCTGGCTCGGCGGTCTGGCGATCACCGCCGGACTCGGTTGGACCTCCACCGGTTATATCGGCGCCGCGACGGCCGTAGGCGGCCTGCTGGTGTTCGCCTGGGCCTGGAAGGTGCAACGCAGCGAGCAGGAGGCCGACGCCCGCAGCGCCGCCTGCTGTTCCTGATGCCGAACCTCGCCTGGCGAGCGGCCTCCAGGCTGGCGCGCAACATGCAGTAATCAGTGCTGCGACGACCCGTCTTGCAGATCGTCCGGCAAGCGGGTCCCATCTATGGCTTTCTGATCGTTGAGGTGAACGCCCTTGCAGCGTTTCTTCCTGTTCCGCAGCAAAGCCCGCCGGCTCTGCCTGCTGCTGGTTGCCATGATCGCCGTTGGCCTGCCGGTCGGCTGTTCGGTGCTCGCGCAGAAGGAACGCGAGCTGGTATTTCGCATCGAGCCGGGCAACGCGTCCTGGTTCAGCGGCCTGCCCCGCGGCGTCGAAGAACTGCAGCTGACGCACTCGACCTTCGGCAACCAGCAGAACATCCACGCCTGGTGGTGGCCGGCGGCCGATGCCGATGCTCCCGCGCTGCTCTACCTGCACGGTGTGCGCTGGAACCTCACCGGCCATCTGTTCCGTCTCGAGCAGCTGCGCAACCTGGGGTTCTCGGTGCTGGCCATCGACTACCGCGGCTTCGGCCAGAGCCTGGGCGAGCTGCCATCCGAACGCAGTGTCTACGCCGACGCACGGGTCGGCTGGGAACGTCTGAAGGCGCTGCAACCGGACCCGGACAAACGCTTCATCTACGGCCACTCCCTTGGCGGCGCGGTGGCCGTGGACCTCGCTGCCGAGCTGGGAGAACAGGCCGAGCGCGGCGACAGCCCGCCGCAAGCGCGGGCGCTGATCATCGAATCGACGTTCACCTCGCTGGCCGACGTGGCGACGGTGGTTTCCGACACCACGCTGCCGGTGCGCTGGCTGCTGTCGCAGAAATTCGACTCGATCGACAAGATCGACCGCATCGGCATGCCGCTGCTGGTGGTGCACGGCACCGATGACCGCTACGTGCCGGCACACTTCAGCGAACAGCTCTACCAGGCCGCACGCCCGCCCAAGGAGCTGCTGCTGGTGGAGGGCGCCACGCACAACAATAGCCTGCGCATGGCACCCAGCGCCTACGCCAGGGCACTGCAGGCGTTGCTGGAAGCGCGTGAGCAGACGTCCGCGGAAGATGCCAGCCGCGGTTAGGTTGCAGGTTGGCCGCCCGGCATCCCCCCTACCTCACCGACAAGCCTCTCAACGCTGCAATCCTTCGAGCAAGGCACGGTGAAATTCTTCCGGCGCCTCGACTTGGGGTGAATGCCCCAGGTCCGGGAAGGCCACCAGCCTGGCCTGGGGAATCATGGCGGCAGCCTGTCGGCCCAGTTCGGGGTAGTTGCCCAGGCGTTTGGCGACCTCGTCCGGCGCCCGGTTGGCGCCAGGCGCGGTGCGGTCCAGGCCGCCGATCAGCAGCAGTGTCGGTGTGCTGATGCGGGGAAACTCGTGGATCACCGGCTGGGTGAAGACCATTTCTGAAGTCTGCGCCTGGTTCCAGGCCACCCGCTCCTTGCCCTCGCCGGCGTACATGCCGGCCAACATGGCGACCCAGCGGTCGTACTCCGGCTTCCAGTTGCCGTTGTAGTAGAACTTCTGCTGGTAGGCCTTGATGCTGTCGAAATCGGTCTTCAGCTCGGCCTGGTAAAGCTGATCGATGGGTGCATAGGGCACGCCTTCGGCCTGCCAGTCCTCCAGTCCGATGGGGTTCACCAGCACCAGCTGCTCGGCCAGCTGCGGATAGTTCAGCGCCAGCCGCGCGGCCAGCATGCCGCCCATGGAATGACCGATAACGCTGACCTGGTCGATGCCCTCCTGCTGCAACAGGGCCTGGGTGTTGTGCGCCAGCTGGGCGAAGCTGAACTGGTAGCCCTCGGGCTTGCTCGAACTGCAGAAACCGACCTGATCAGGGGCGATTACGCGGTAGCCGGCCTCGCTGAGCACCTCGATGCTGCGCTCCCAGGTTGCGCCACAGAAATTCTTGCCATGCAGCAGGAGCGCCGTGCGGCCGTTCGCCTTGCCAGTCGGCGCAACGTCCATGTAGGCCATCTGCATCGGCTTGCCCTGGGACTCGAAACGATAGTGCTTGAGCGGATGCGGATAGCTGAAGCCTTCCAGCTGCGGGCCATAGCTGGTCCGGCTTTCGGCCAGGACTGGTAGGCTCAGGGTTAGGCCGGCGGCAAGCGCCAGAGCGGACAAGGCAGTTTTCACGGGGCGACTCCTCTGTTCGGTGAGACAGCTCCGTACATAGGAATGCATTCGTGCTGCCGGGTTCGCGACCGGATTGCGACAGCGCATGTCCCGGCCGCGTCCGCAGCGAATTGCTTCAGAGGCGGAAGCGCCCCACCAGCCGGTTGAGCTGCGTGGCCAGCCGCGCCAGCTCGTCGCTGGCCACCGAAGTCTGCTGCGCGCCGGTGGCGCTCTGCTCGGAAATGTCGCGAATGGCTACCAGGTTGCGGTCCACCTCTCGGGCCACCTGTGCCTGTTCCTCAGCGGCACTGGCGATGACCAAGTTCATCTCGTTGATCTGCCCGACCCGCTCGGCGATCAGCCCCAGCGCCTGATCCGCCTCGTCGGCCATGGCCTGGCTGCGCGCGGCGAATTCGCTGCTTTGCTGCATATCGTGCACCGACTGCTCGGTGGCGCTCTGGATCGCGCCGATCATGCGCTCGATTTCCTGGGTCGAACTCTGAGTGCGCTGCGCCAGGTTGCGCACCTCGTCAGCCACCACCGCGAAACCTCGCCCGGCCTCACCGGCGCGCGCCGCCTCGATGGCCGCGTTGAGTGCCAGCAGGTTGGTCTGCTCGGCGATGGAACGGATCACGTCGACGACCTGGCCAATGCTCGCCGCTTCCTCGGCCAGCCGCGTCACGGTGCCGACGCTTTCCTGCAGCCGATCGCTGAGCTGGTGAATGGTCTGGCGCGTCGCCGTGACCTGCCGGCGGCCGGCATCGGCGACCGTCTCGGCATCGCGCGAGGCATCGGAGGTGCGGTTGGCGTTGCCGGCCACCTCGTCCACCGCCGCCGACATCTCGGTGACCGCAGTGGCGGCCATCTGCACTTCCTCGTTCTGCTGGTGGATGCCCTGGGCAGTGTGCTGGGTGACCGCATGCAGCTCTTCGGCGGCGGACGCCAGTTGCGTGGCCGAGCCCTGGATGTCCTGCAGGGTGTCGCGCAGGGTCTGCTGCATCTGCCGGATCGACTGCTGCACCTCGGTGATCTCGTCACGCCCGCGGCACTCGATGGTACGACTCAGGTCACCTGCGGCGACCGAGGCTGCCGCCTGCTTCAGCGCTTCCAGCGGCCGGCTGATGCTGCGCAGCAGGCCCATGGCGAGAATCCCGCCGCCGATCAGCATGACCAGCAGCAAACCGATGTTCAGCACCCGATTGCGCTGATAGAGCGCCAGAGCGCGCTCGTACTCGCCCTTGGCTTCGCCCAGTTGCAAGCCGATCAGCTCGCTGAAGCCCTCGGAAATCGGGTCGATCAGCGGGTACAGATCGTTGATGACGAATGCGGCCAGGCGCTTTTCGCTGTGGCGGTCGAGAATGCGTTCGAGGTCGTCCAGCGGTGCGTCGGCCTTCTGCATCAGCACTTCGATGCGGGCGGACGCCTGCCGCTCGGCGTCGATCAGGCTGGTGTTCATGTACTCGCCCCAGAGCCGCCGGATCTCGGCCCGCGCGGTCCGCACGTCATCACGCGCCTGCTGGTAGCTGAGCATCCCGCTGCGCGTCTTGTGCGTGGCGTCGACGATCTTCACCGCATAGAGGTCGGCGATCAGCTTGAGGTCGCGCAATGGCACCACGCGGTCCAGATAAACGGTGTTCAGGCCGGCGACGCTGCGCTGCTGCGCGTTCAGCCCGGTCAGGCCGATGACCAGACAGGCGCTCAGCATTGCCCCGATCAGGATCAACAGACGGGCTCGGATAGTCAGTTGCTGCATCATTCGTTCTTTTCCATATGGCATGCCGGCGCCGAAGGCGTGGCAAATTGGCAAGTAAGGCAACGGGTTCGACTGGTTCATGCCGACATGAGGCAGTGCCGGCCTGCGGTTCCCTTGCGGAACCCCGCAATCCTGGAGACGGGAAGAGGTAGTTGTTGTTGAATCCCCGAGCGCTGGCACCGATAGCGGCGAACGGCCAGCAGCAAACCGCTATCGGCCGATAGCCTCTGCGCTTTAGCGAAAATCCTCTCGCAACGGGCGCGCCAGAGCCGCTGCAGAGGCCTGACGGGGACTCGGCAGCATCACCTTCCGAACGCGTCGGCGTGGTCAGGACGGGCCCGGCGCATCACCGGCATGCGACTAATGGCGCAGCGCAGACTGTGCGCTGCTGCACGTCGCGCAGATGGCCAAGTGATACCTTCGCGCCCCATCTTTCGACCCATGGGACCTGTCGTGAAAACACTCATCCAGACTGCCGTGCTGGCGCTGTCCAGCCTGATCGCCAGCCACGCCATCGCCGACGCGCAACCGTCACGCAACCTGGCCGAGGCGGTGAAGAATTTCTCCGAGTACAACAGCCGGCTGGAACAAGCCATGGCCCATGGCCTGATGCCGGAGAGCCTCGCGCAGATCCACGAGCTGACCTACACGCTCAAGGACGCGCTGGAGAAGATCAACGAGGAGATGGATGGCCTGACCGACACCCTCGAGGAAATCCATATCGCCTCCGAGGCGCAGAACGCCGCCGAGGTTAAGCGCTACGGCAACGAATACCTCGAGACCGCGCGCAAGGTGATCAAGTAACCCTGCGGGCTACGGCTCGACCGCAATGATGTCGAAGCCGATGCGGTTGTCGCTGATGACGCGATACTCCAGTGTCTGGCCCGCCTGCACCTGCGCCAGCTTCTCGCGGCGCAGGCTGAGCTTGCCGCACAGGGTGTCATCCAGCGGATCGGTGCCGATGCTGACGATCCGCGCACCAGCCGGCACCTGGATACGCACCACCTCGCCGACATGGATGCGTGCCGCCAGCTGGCGATCGATCAGCACGGCGATGTAGCAGCCGCCGCCGCGCAGGCCGAAATCCCGCGTTACCACCACTTCGCCGCCGTTTTCCAGCGGCTGCTGATAGGCCAGCACCCGCTCGGCTGGCACCGGCTCGATGTCCTCGGCATCGGGCTGCCACGACGGGCAGCCGGCCAGCAAAAGCAGTGCGGTGAAGACAAGCAACGGGCGCATGGGAACTCCTTGTGCGGAAGACGAAGCGGCGAGCCGGACGATCGAGCATGCCAGAGCGGCGGATGATTGCTAGAGTCAGACCCCAGTTTCGTATCGATGACGGCAGGCACAACGTGAACAACCCGGACGACGACCAACCCCGCTTCTGGCGCGACGACGCCCTGCCCTTCCTGGAAGCGCGCGCCGTCGCCGATGGCCGCAAGGTCTGCTATGCCGCGCACTGTCACGAGACCTTTTCCATCGGCGCGATCACTGCCGGCGCCAGCACCTACTTCAACGGTGACGCCCGCGCACGGATCAGCCGCGGCACCCTGGTGCTGATCAATCCGCAGACCGTGCATGCCTGCAACCCCATCGACGGCCAGCCTTGGTCGTACCTGATGTTCTATGTCGATGCGCACTGGCTGGGGGCGCTGCAGCACGAGCTGGGGGCGAGCAGCGATGGCCGCTTCGTGCCCTATGCCGCCATTCAAAGCGTCGATCCGCGGCTGTTCGGTGCGCTGACGCAGCTTCATGCCTGCCTGACCGATCCGCAGGGCGAGACGCTGCACAAGCAGAGTCTCGCGGTCGAGTTCTTCACCCAGCTGCAACAGACGCTGGCCCCGGCTCCGCAGGGGGCGACCAGCGAGCCGCTGCGACAGCTGCGGCTCGCCGCCGAATATATCGCCGAGTATTGCACCCAGGCCCTGCGCCTGGAGGACATCTGCCAGGCCGCCGGATTGTCGCCGTCCTACCTGATCCGCGCCTTCAAGCAGCACTACGGCATGACCCCGCACGCCTATCTGCTCAACCGCCGCATCCAGCGCAGCCAGCACTGGCTGCGCCAGGGGCGTGAGCTGGCAGAGGTGGCCCTGGCCGCGGGTTTCGCCGATCAGGCGCACTTCCAGCGCACCTTCAAGCGCCAGCTGGCGGCGACTCCCGGGCAGTATCGCGAACGTGTCGCCAGGGCCGCGCGGCACTAGCCCAGCAGCAGATAGAGCGCGCTGGCGGCCAGCAGCAATGCCATGCTCCGATTCAACCGGCGAACCTGCGCCGGTTCCTGCAGATAGCGACCAAGCAAGGCACCGGCGCCCGCCCAGCAGGTGATGGAGGCGTAGCAGATCAGGAAGTAGAGGCCGGCGAACAGCCAGATCCGCAGCACATCACCGTTCGCCGCGAACAGCCCCATGCCAGCCACCGACGCCAGCCAGGCCTTGGGGTTGAGCCATTGCATCAGCGCACCCTGCAAAAGCGAGGGGCCACTTGTGGCACGCTGAGGTTGCAGTCGACCGTCATCGGCGGCCAGGCGCCAGGCCATGTAGAGCAGAAAGGCCACCCCGCCCCACTGAATGCCGCGCAGCAATACCGGGGCGCGTTCCAGCAACTCATACAGGCCGAGCCCGATCAGCAGCAACAGCAGGGTGAAACCGAGGGTGGCGCCGGCAATGTGTCGGCCGCTGGCACGCAAGCCGAACCGCGCACCGCAGTTCAGCGCTACCAGATTGACTGGCCCGGGCGTGATGGAGGACGCCAGGGCGAAGGCGGCCATCGAGAGATAGAGTTCCATGAGAAAGCGGTGCCTGCCTGGATTAGGAAGGCCGCAGGCTACCCGGCGCGGGAGATCGCCTTATTGAAGGAAATTGCCCTGCCGCATCACAGGTGATGGCTGCCCGGATAGGGCCGCTCTTCCTCCACCTCACCGTCGCGACCGATGACCTCCACCGACGCCGTGCGGCCGTCCATGAAGGCGTCCAGGGCACTGTACATCTCGTCCTTGGTAAGGGTGCGCAGCACGGTTTCATGGGATTGCTGGTCTTCCAGCTCCCAGCCCACCGTGGTGGGTCTGACTTGATAGATGTCCATGCATATGTCCTCGCGTAGGGACGGCCCGCCACAGGCGGGTCGTTGGGGTGTTAGCTCGGCTCCGGATCGTCCGACAGCACCTCGGGCTCGTCCGGGTCGTCCAGTCGGGTCGGCTTGTCGTCGAAATCCGGATCCTCGCCGGGGTTCTTCTCGCCGGAGTCGGTCATGGTCACGTCGGGCTCCTCGCCCGCCTGCAGCTCGTCTGTTTTCACGCCTGCCTCGCTTGTCAGTGGTGGCTCGGTATCGATTGGAGGCGGCAAAAGCCGTGACGTTCGCGGCACGGCCTACCGGTGGTCCGAAGCCGGTGCAGGCCACACAACACGCCCGTGGCAGCGTCTAAAGATCAATGTCGCCAAGCCGATAGTGTCGAATGTATCGAGCATATGCCTTCCATCCTTTCTGCTCGGTCAGGAGATCCCTTGCAGCAGCCTCGTACTCGAATCGCCTCGCAACTCGGCTTGGCGCTTGCGCTCATTCTTGCCCTGGTCATCACCGGCAGCACCGTCTTCGCGCTTCGCTCGCTGAGCGCATCCAACCTCAACACCCGGGAGCAGCATCTGGCCAGCGAAGCACGGCTGCTGGCCGATCAGTTGGCGACCTTCCACGGCACCCTGCGCGAGAACACCCAGCGCTTGAGCGGACTGTTCGAAAAGCGCTTCAGCGATGGCTTGCAGCTCGCCACCGACCAGCGTATCGACGTCGGCGGCGTCATGACGCCAGCGCTCATGCATGAAGGCGCGCCACTGAACAACGATTTCAGCGTGGTCGACGACTTCCGCGAAATGACCGCCGGTGTCGCCACCGTGTTCGCGCGCACGGGCGACGACTTTGTGCGGGTCAGCACCTCGGTCACCAAGCAGGACGGCAGCCGCGCGATCGGCACCCTGTTGGACCGCCAGCACCCGGCGTATCCGCTGCTACTCAGTGGAAAGCAGTACATCGGCCGCGCGTTCCTCTTCGACCGGCACTACATGACTCAGTACACGCCGGTGAAGGACCCTGCCGGCCAGGTGATCGCCGTGCTGTTCGTCGGCTTCGACTACACCGACGCACAACGGATCCAGTTCGACAACCTGGCGCGCTTTCGCATCGGCGAAACCGGCTCGCTCGCGCTGCTCGACGAAAAACGCCAATGGCTGGTCGCGCCGGCCAATCTGCGGCAGGCCGACCAGGCCGCTGCGACGGTAGCCGAGCTGATCAGCCAGAACGGCACGGGCGGCTACTGGAGCGATGCCGACCAGGAAATCTACAGCGTCGCGACCCTCTTCGAAGGCGGCCCCTGGACCGTGCTGGCGAGCATGCCGGCGGCCGAGATACAGGACGTGACCTGGAGCATCGGCGCCCGGCTGGCCATTGGCAACCTGCTGGCGATGATCCTCGCGGTTGCCGCGACCATCTGGCTGCTGCGGCACAAGCTCAAGCCGCTGGCTGCCGTGGTGCAGCAGGCGCAGGCATTGGGTGCGGGCGATCTCAGCGTCCGCCTGGACGTGCACAGCCGCGACGAGATCGGCCAGCTGGCGGACAGCTTCAACCGCATGGGTGACGCGCTGTCGGGCATGGTGTCGCGTATCCGCGGCGCCTCGGGTGAGGTCAGCCAGCGTGCGCAACTGCTGGCCGGGCTTTCCGGCGGCGCCAATGAAGGCATGGAGCAGCAGTCCGGCGAGATCACCAGCATGGCCGGTGCGGTGGAGGAATTCAGCGCCACCTCGCTGAACATCGCCGACAACATGCGCGACACCCAGCGCGTGGCGCGCGCCAATGCCGAGCAGACCCGTGTCGGCCGTGCCGCCATGGACGAGGCATCCGAGGCCCTGGCGCAGATCGCCACGGCATTGAGCGGTACCGCCCGCGTGGTGGAGAGCCTCGACAAGCGCTCGCAGGAGATCGGCAGCATCGTCGGGGTGATCACCGCCATCGCCGAACAGACCAACCTGCTCGCCCTGAACGCGGCCATCGAAGCCGCACGGGCGGGCGAACAGGGTCGCGGGTTCGCCGTGGTCGCCGACGAGGTGCGCAGCCTGGCTTCGCGCACCCGCGAAGCCACCGACCGCATCACCGGCATGATCAGCCAGATCCAGGCCGAAACCGGCAACGCCATGAGCACCATGGAGCGGGGCCAGCGGTTGATGGACGACGGCCTGCAGCGCAACGCCAAGGTGGCCGAGGTGCTCGCCCTGATCGACGACCAGAGCCGCAGTGCCGACGAGCAGTTCAGCGCCATCAGCACCGCCACCCAGGAGCAGAGCAGCACCGCCACACTGCTCAGCAGCAACCTGCAGAGCATCGCACTGACCAACCAGGAGCAGCGCGAGGTGGTCGCCAACCTGGCCGGAACCGCCGGCGAGCTGGACAAGCTGGCAGCCGAACTGCGCACCCAGGTCGAGCGCTTTCGCGCCTAGCCCTGGCAGGCAGGCGCGACCATCCAACCGATTGCGCTACCCGCTGCGCTCCACCACACTGCCAGCTCACCCAACCGCAGTCGGAGATTCCATGCAGACACTCACCCCACAATCCCGCGCGGCCATTCTCGAAAACCCGGACGCTCTGGAATGCACCCTCTACCGCCCCGACGAATATGACGAGGAAGCGGAAGAGCAGGATCTCGGAGACGCGCGCATCGTCATCAGCGGCCCTTTCCAGGCGCCGACCGAATGGGATGCCAAGGATCGCGACGACTACTTCGACGGCACCGCGCCGGAAGCCTTCGTCGTCGCCCGCATCGCCTGTCAGGCGGCACCCGATTCCGGGGTCTATTTCACCGCCGTGCCCGGCGACTATGCCGCGGTGACGGAAAGCCCAGGCAAGATCTCGATGTTCTACGTCTGGGACTGCCTGAACGACGCCGAAGGCCAGTACGTGCTGATCCGCGAGGAAGAAGACGAGGTCTGATTCACAAGGCAACGCCCACCTCACGGCTTCGTGAGAACCGTAGGGTGGGCTTCATACCGCAGATTCAGCGGTGGGCTGAAGCCGCACCCTACAGCTGGCCCGCGGAAAGAGCGGTCTGGCCTGCACCTACCGACCTCGCCCCCCTGCTTCGCTGTCTACTGCACACGAGCCCACCATCGACACGAGGAACCGCATGCGTTCGCTGATCAGCGCCTGGCAGTCACCGGTTTCGCGAATGAAGCTGGTTGCCGGCCTTCTGTTGCTGCTGGCCGCCCTGCTGTACATCGTCGCGACCCGTTTCGAGACCGTTCACCCGGTCTGGGGCTATGTTGCCTCCTTCGCCGAAGCCGCCATGGTCGGCGCGATCGCCGACTGGTTCGCCGTCACCGCCCTGTTCCGCCACCCGCTCGGCCTGCCGATTCCGCACACGGCGATCATCCCGCGCAGCAAGGCGCGCATCGGCCGCAACCTGTCGAGCTTCATCACCACCCACTTCCTCGCCACGCCGCTGGTACTGGCCAAGCTGCAGGAGCTGGACCTCGCCTCGCGCCTGGCCGGCTGGCTGCGCCATCCGCGCAATGCCGAAGCGGTCGGTCGCCGGCTCACCGGGGTCGCGCATTTCGGCATCGCCGCGCTGCATGACGAACGCGTGCGCGCCTTCGTCGAAGCCAAGGTGATCGGCCGCCTGCGCAAGTTCGACCTCGCCCCGCCGCTGGCCCAGGCACTGCGCGTGCTGACCAGCCAGGGGCGCCATCAGGCGATGCTCGACGAACTGCTGATCCGCCTCGACTCGATCATGCAGGACGAGGAAACCCGCGCGCTGGTCGCCGACGCCATCAGCCGGGAAATCCGCACCCTGCGCTACCTCGGCCTGAGCCGGCCGGTCAGCGGCTGGTCGGCGAACAAGTTCGTCGACGGCCTGTCCGCGCTGATCGCCGAGATCGCCGCCGACCCCGAACACCTGATCCGCCAGCGCTTCGACGAGCATGTCGGCGAATACATCGAGCGCCTGGAACAGGACCCGCACTACGCTCTGGAGGTCGAGCGCATCCTCGCGCAGCTCTTGGAGCATCCGGCCACCAGCGCCTATTTCGGCAACCTCTGGCAGGAGCTGACGGCCTGGCTGGAAAGCGACCTGGCCAGCGACGACTCACGCATCGGCCGACGCATCGTCTCGCTCTGCCGCGGCCTCGGCGACGGCCTGGC
>Ga0172375_10000487_pt1 | contig 63747 bp, 63 predicted proteins | sample LakKiv1m_FD_114537 | JGI IMG/M metagenome (GOLD analysis project Ga0172375, IMG submission 114537) | Freshwater microbial communities from Kabuno Bay, South-Kivu, Congo - kab_092012_11.1m | ecosystem: Environmental > Aquatic > Freshwater > Lake | place: Democratic Republic of the Congo...
ACTTCCCAATGTACCAATTTCGTCTCCTCTCGTTACCGTTACACGAAAGTCTAAATCTCCTTCAGATACTTGTTTTGCTGCGCGCGCAAGCGTGCGCAAGGGACGGGTAATATTGCGTGAAAGAATAAACGCAGTAAACGATGCAAGAATCGTAATAAATACAAAAATGAGTATGGCTTGCACCACCAAGTTCGCCGACACGGCAGTCAGTGACTCGGGAGGAACGACTTTAATAAACACCGAATTGTATGTTGCCACCAAAAATGCCGCAATGAGGAGTGTTGGCATGAGCGCAAGCCCGAGGAGCGCCCAAAAAAACTTCCAAAAAAGCGACCGCGTCCACTTCGGTGTAAGGTGAATAAGTTGTTCGCGTTCAGTTTCTTGAGGAGAGACGCTCATTACTGTTCAGTATATCACTTCGTTTTCTTTTTGAGGTCAGCCCAGTTGTGCCCAATTTTTAGATCTACCACAATCGGCACGCGCAACTCGCCCGCACTTTCCATGAGCTGTTGAAGTTTTGAAGCTAACTCATCACAGCGATCTTCAGGAAGTTCAAATACCAGTTCGTCATGCACTTGGAGAAGCAATCGTACATTATTGTCGTGTGCAAATGTGCGGTGTATCGCAAGCATGGCGCGCTTAATAATGTCCGCCTCACTCCCCTGAATAGGCGCGTTCACTGCAATGCGCTCGGCTTCGCGAAGCGCGCGAAATTGTCGCGACTGCAGCGCGGGCACATATCTCCGACGTCCATAAATTGTTTCAACATACCCTTGTTTTGTTGCGCTTACTTTTGTTTCTTCGATCCACTGCGCAAGGCCTTCGTACGCCGCAAAATATGCTGTGATGTACGCTCCCGCCTCCTCGCGCGTCATGCCGGTATTTGCCGCGAGCGCGTTCGATCCCATCCCAAACAAAATACCAAAGTTCACCACTTTTGCATCTCGGCGCATATCGGAAGTTACCTGATCGAGCGGGATTTTATTCACCAAAGACGCGGTTGCTGTGTGAAAATCTTCTCCTCGTTCAAAAATTGCTATCATTTTTTTATCTTTCGAAAGTGACGCGGCAATACGGAGTTCGATTTGCGAATAGTCGCACGCAAGGAGCGTGTACTTTTTGTCGGACACAAACGCGCGTTTTACCGCAAGACCCCACTCACTCCGCGAAGGAATGTTTTGGAGATTGGGATCACGCGACGACAATCTCCCCGTGGCGGTTCCGGTTTGATCGTAGGTCGTGTGTACTCTGCCGTCTTGTGCAATAAGCTCAGGAAGCGTACGCACGTATGTGGTAAGTAACTTTGCGACTTCTCGATATTTTAATACCTCAGCAACGATAGGGTGCTCCCCACGAATTTTTTCAAGCTCTGCTTCGCGCGTAGAAAACTCTTGTGTTGCAGTTCCTTTCATTTTGACGCTCGCGCCAAGCTTCATCTCGCCGAATAAAATTTCGCCGAGTTGCTTTGGTGACGCAATATTAAATGATTTTCCTGCGTGTTCATAAATTACCTTTTCGGTCTTCGTGAGCTCTTTTTCGAGGGTGTGTGCAATGTCTGCAAGTCCCGCGCGGTCAATCGCAATTCCGGTGTGCTCCATGCGCGCAAGCACCATAACAAGAGGAAATTCCATCTCAGTTGCAATTGCGAGCAGTTGTGCTTTTTTGAGCGCACTTTCTTGAGCGCTCATAATCTCTTTCGCGTGCAAAAAAAGTTGATCATCCTCTACACGCACACCCACACGCGCGGCGCACTCCGCAATTTCTCCTCCTTTTGTATCGGGAGAGAGTATCCAGTCCGCAATACGAATATCCCACACAACTACAGGAAGTTCACCGCCATGTTCGAGCACTGCATGAAGAAATTTTTTCGTGTCGCTTCCACTTACGCGCCCTTCGAGTGACTCGGCAACGCGCGGAGCGAGCGCTCGCACACACCGCCACACGCCGCGTTCAGTCGCAATAAAAAAGTTCTCGCCATCTGGCGCAATCATGTGCCATGTGCGAGCAGCCGTCCGAAACGCCGCAAGTGTCGTGCCTGTGAGTTCAAGTGTGTCGCCACTGACCATGCCCACGCTTCCCAAACTCGGCTGTACATCAGTTGGTGCCATCACCTTTTCGCGGGGAAGACGCGACACCAAACTCCGAAACTCAAATCGCTCACAGACTGCTTTCACGTTTTCAACTGGCAACGACCACGCCAAATCATCCAGTGTTGGGTGCACGGGAGCATCGCGTCGAATAGTCGCGAGCTCTCGCGAAAAGTATGCGTCGTCTTCGCCCTCGAGCATTTTTGATCGCAGTCCTTTTTTTACTTCGGGAGCTCCGTTCTCTTTTTTTAATTCCGTATATATTTCCTCGAGGTTGCCGTACTTCATAATGAGCTCGGTTGCCCCCTTTTCTCCCACGCCCTTCACGCCAATAATGTTGTCGGATGGATCTCCTTTGAGGCCTTTGTAGTCGGGAACACGTGACGGACCAAATCCAAAGCGGTCAATTACTCCTTTTTCGTCATATATGACGGTATCCATAATACCCTTGCGCAACGTGTAGACTTTTACTTTCTCTCCGTGCACGAGTTGCAACGTATCTAAATCTCCCGACGCAATAATAACTTCAAGCCCTACCTCACCACCAAACTGGTGCGCGAGTGTGCCAATAATGTCATCGGCTTCAAATCCTTTTGCTTCAAAAATAGGAATACCAAATGCGGCAACGAGTTCGCGCGATAAATCAAATTGCGTCACCAAGTCGTCCGGTGCCTCAGGGCGCTGTGCTTTGTATCCTTCGTATGCGTCGTGACGAAATGTTGGCTCAGGTAAATCAAATGCGGCGGCAAGATAGTCAGGATGGAGATCATTTGCGAGTTTTATAAGAAACGCTGCGACTCCGTACACCGCTCCTGTTGGCTCTCCTTTTGAGTTCACGAGCGGCGGAAGCGCATGGTACGACCGATGAATAATCGCGTGCGTATCAAGTAGTACGAGGCGTTTTGTGAGTGGGGTTTCTTTTTTATTGACCATAAAATTGTATGTCGGCTTTTCGCGAACCATTTTTTTCGTGAGAAAGTTTTACTGCAATATAATTTTTGGGAAGTGCTCGTTTTGCGCGCTCCGGCCATTCAATAAGCAAAATACGCTTAGGGTCTTGCACTGCGTCACTCCATCCAATCGGCAAGAGTTCTTGGACGCCCTTTAACCGATACCAGTCATAGTGTTCGAGTGTCGGGTATGTGTTGTTTTTTGTTTTGTAGAGAGAGCGAAGTGCAAATGTCGGGGAGAGTAATCGTTTTTTCACGCCACACGTTTTTCCAAATACAGCAGCAAATGTTGTTTTGCCCGACCCCAAATCGCCCGACAGCGCAATCACACGCGCATGTGTTATGCGCGGGGACTCACACACCACTTGTGCAAGTGTGCGCGCGAGTTCCTGGGTTGCATGTTCGCCCTCAAGCGTAAACTTCATGGTTGTATCAAAGCATACTTCACAAGATCATGAAATCACGAGATCACAAGATCATTGCCGTCCTCCAGCGGGAGGATCCTCCCGCTGGAGGAAAAAACGTCCGTCCTACCATGCGGTAGAACGGACGTTTTGCTAGTTCTTCGGCTCCTCTACTGGAGAGGGGTGCCGAAGAGAATGGCACTGAACACCCTCCCTGTGCCGTCGAGAATGTGACAGATACCTCCGACGATCCCACCGGTACACTCCGCCGGAGCGTAGTACCGAGTGGTGCCGGGCACGTAGTAGAGCACCGGAGGTGCTGGCACTACGACCACAGGAGGTGCGTAGTACCTCGGCACAGGGTAGTACCGCGGTGTCGGGTAGTGGTGATGACTACCGTAGTAGTTCCCACCGCCGTGCCCATAGTACCGGTTCGGGCCGCGATACCCCGTCGGAACTTGGTAGTTCCTCGGGGTGTTGTACGCCCCCGGCCCTGTGTAGGTCTTCGGCATGTTGTATGCGCCGGGACCCTGATACGTCTTGGGGCCTTCGTAGCCCCGAGGTGTATTGTACGTACTCGGCCCTGCGTAGTTCCGCGGGGTGTCGTACCACTTCGGCGTGGTATAGCTGCCCGCGAACGTCGCGGACGCCGTGATTGCGACAAGCACAATCGCTCCGATAGTTGTGATGAACTTCAACACAATTCCTCTCCTCCTCTCGACTCCGTGTCGATCACGTAGCCGAGCAACCGGTACTCCGTTTCTACCAGCGCATCTTTGGTCACTTCGTAGTACGGCGTCACCGACAGAATGCGGAGACGGGGGTACAGCTTCTTGAAAGCAACGAGGTCGGTAGCGAGCCACTGGAGCTCGTACTGCCTCTCTGCTTCTAGTACGAATATGCCATTTCCTTTAAGACTGAGGTGCATTTCTTCTTTTCTCCTCACGACCCTATATTTTCCCCTTTCGGGTGGGGCCGTCTATCTACCCTAATTATACACCTTTTTCTGTCTTGTGTCAATGCTCATTATCCTTCTGTAGCAACGAAAATCCCGCCCTACCTTGTGGTAGAACGGGATCGCTACTGCCTTTCTTTCTTGATTAGTACCGCGCAACAGGGATGACGACAATCTTGCAGAGTGGAGGGAGAAACAGCCTCGGCTCACAAATCCGCTGGATTTCGCAATCGTACCCGTAATAACGATATTCATCGCACTGATTTATGACATACTCTGCGGCGGCTTGTCCGTAGAGCATATTGCCTACAGCATCGACAATGAACATCGCGCCGAGAACCCCCAACACATCGCCGAACGACGGACCCTGATGGCCGTAGTGGTAATGATGCGCACCACGATATTCGTGGTGTCCATAGCCATGCCCATCGTGCCTTTCACCAAAGTGCGTCGGTGGCGGGCCATAATGCCTTGTGGGCGGACCGTCATGACGCGGAGGCTGACCATGCTGCGACGGGGGTTGGTGATTGCCATCAAACCGGTGGTCACCCCCTTGGTGATTATTGTCTCCGGGTCTCAGCGACGGTGGAGGCTGGTGGTTTCCTCCTCCGCGAGGATCGCCTGTATGTGTGGGAGGATTGTCTCTCGGCGCCTCAGGACGAACCTGCGGCGACGGCCTTTCGGGTACCCGATACGGCTCAGGAGCTCGCTGTGGTACAGGAGCTTGTCGCGGCTGCTCTATGCGTCGCGGAATTTCCTGACGCGGTTGCGACCTCGGTATTTCCATCCTCTGCCGCGGAGCCTCCATCCTCTGCTGAGCTTGCCCAGCGGAGCCTTGGCGTAGTTGGGGCCTCTGTTGCTCCATGCGTCGCGGTTGCTGATCGTTGTTTCTCGCGAGCACAGCAAGCGGCGACGTACATACCATCGCCACTGCCAGCGCATAGCATAACGCTTTCTTGGACATGTTCTACCTCCGACGCACACCGGTATTCCTTCGTAGACGGAATCGTGTCGTTTCGAGTTGATTGTTATCCTATGCCATCGTGCTGTCAACACATGAACAAGCACCAAGTCCACCTGTCGGTGTTCGTTCGTGTGTATCGCCTATCTTCTCTCTGCTCTCTTCTCTATAATATTCGTATGTCCCTCTCTGGAGATCCTAAAAAACAATCCGACACACTCCGCGCCATCGAATCAAAAGAGGCGGAGTCGCTCGCAGAAATGTTGTCAGGAAAATATGGCATCCCCTACCTCAACTTACATGGCTTTCCTGTTGATACCGATGCATTAAAAATTGTTCCTGAAGCCGATGCACGTGCCGCAGGTGTCGCGGTTATTGGGGCAACAGGAAAAAAGCTCCGCGTTGCCGTCAAAAATCCTACACTGCAAAGCGTGCGCGCTATTATAGAGTCCCTCGAACGCGGCGGGTACACACTCGAAGTCTATCTCGCATCAATCCCTGGCCTTGAACGTATTTGGGATCGCTACAAAGAAACCGCCGAAACCGTGAGTGGGGCAACGGGAATTGTGGATGTTGCTGAGGCACATATTGCAGACCTCAAAAACAAAATCACCGATATGGCGAGTTTGGGCGCGCTCATCACCAAAACAACAACTGACGTCAAAGGTGTGCGCGCGACCGACTTACTTGAAATTATACTCGCGGGGGCGCTTGCGCTCGACGCATCCGACATCCACCTCGAAACCCAAGAAAAAGAAGTTATTGTGCGGTACCGTCTCGACGGTGTGCTGCATGAAGTAACAACTATCCCGCCCGACGCATATCGGGTACTCCTCTCGCGCATTAAATTATTATCCGAGATGAAACTAAACGTTCATGACCGCGCACAAGACGGACGCTTTACCATTCGTGTCGCTCCGCTTGATATTGAAATTCGTTCTTCGGCACTCCCCGGCCCTTATGGCGAGTCACTCGTGATGCGTGTGCTAAACCCCAAGACCATCAATCTCACGCTTGAGGATTTGGGTATGCAACCAAAAGTATACCAAGCAATCGCTGCAGAAATTACCAAGCCCAACGGTATGATTTTGACCACCGGCCCCACAGGATCCGGAAAAACCACCACGCTCTATGCGGTGCTCAAAAAAATAAATTCGAGTGAACTCAAAATTATCACCATCGAAAATCCTATTGAATACCACCTTGAGGGCGTATCACAAACCCAAGTTATGCCGGGGAGTGACTACACATTCGAAAACGCGCTCCAAGCAATCCTCCGACAAGACCCCGATGTCATCATGGTTGGTGAAATCCGAAGTCTCGAAACCGCCGAGACTGCGCTCCACGCCGCACTGACCGGACACTTAGTGTTCTCAACGCTCCACACAAACAACGCGGTAGGAACATTGCCACGTTTAATTGATATGGGAGTTCGGCCAAACATTATCGCTCCTGCAGTGAACGCGGCGATTGCGCAGCGTCTTCTTCGTAAGCTTTGCCAGCACTGCAAAGAACAAACCACGCTCACTGACGAACAAAAAAAGTTTCTCGCGGAATCCGCAAGCCACATGCCAAAAGATTATCCTGCGTTGTCTCTCGCGAATCCGGTTTATAAAGCAAAGGGGTGTGTGGAATGTGGAAATATTGGCTACAAGGGGCGCGTGGGGGTGTATGAGCTCTTTTTGATTGACGATGATGTTGAAAAGTTAGTTTTGACCTCCCCTTCGGAGGCGGCCTTAAACGAGCTCGCAAAAAAACAGGGGATGCTCACGATGTTGCAAGATGGTATGCTAAAGATGTTCGCGGGCCTCACGAGTATGGATGAGTTGGAACGTGTGGTGGGGGGAGATTAGGAGGAAACCCTTCGACCCTTCGACCCTTCGACGCGGCTCAGGGTAAACGCCCACGAGGCCACGAGGTTTTAAAATTAAAATCCGGCACAAGACCCCAGGCAATGTGTTCCGCCGAAGCAGAACGGTGGACCCCTTCGAGGAGAACCCCAGCTGGAACGCTTGCGCGAACCCCCAAGATTTCCTGAACTGGAAGACGGTCCAGATAAGGATAATTGCCTAGAGACTTCTACCGGATTTCAATAACTTATACAGGGTAGCAAAATAAACGGAACATGTCAATACCCCAAAAGGAGCCCGAAAATAACATCATTCCCGAGACCAGCACGCTCGATCGAGCTTTGCGGCCCTCCGAGTGGGCCGATTACGTGGGCCAAGAAGGCATAAAAACCACTTTGCGCATCATTATTGACGCCGCTCGTCAGCGTGGGGAGCCCATTGAACACTTGTTGTTATATGGCCCCGCAGGTCTCGGAAAGACCACCCTTGCAAACCTTATTGCTCGCGAGATGGGCGCGAATCTTCGGGTGACCTCGGGCCCCGCAATCGAGCGCGTGGGAGACCTTGCTTCAATCCTCACCAACCTCACCCCGGGGGATGTGCTCTTTATCGATGAGATCCACCGCATGAACAAAATGGTTGAGGAGGTGCTCTACCCCGCCATGGAATCACGCACGCTTGATATTATATTGGGAAAGGGCCCGTCCGCGCGCACCATTCAACTCGACCTTCCTCCATTTACACTTATTGGAGCAACAACTCGTATTTCGCTCCTCTCCTCTCCGCTTCGTTCGCGTTTTAGCGCAGGAACATACCGCCTTGAGTTTTATACCGAAGAAGAAATCGAACGCATTCTGACGCGCTCCGCGCACATTCTCCGGCTTCCTATTAACGAAAACGTCCTCGCAACCATCGCCTCACGAAGTCGCGCAACTCCCCGTATTGCCAATCAACTATTAAAACGATGCCGCGATGTTGCAGACATTCGTGGAAAGGGAGAACTCACTCCGGCGCTTGTTGCTGAAGCGTTGTCGCTTTTAGCAATTGATGATGCGGGCCTTGGCGCAGAAGACCGAAAATTACTCACGGTACTCATTGAAAAGTTCCGTGGCGGCCCCGTGGGACTTAGCACACTCGCAACCGCGGTGTCGGAAGATGCGGGAACCGTCGAAGACGTCTACGAGCCGTTTCTTATTCGTTTAGGATTTTTGGATCGCACGTCACGTGGACGTGTCGCAACCGCGCGCGCATACACCCATTTAGGGTTTACTGTGCCCGAATCTCCACAATCCCAACTCCTCTCATAATGTTTACTATTGCACTCATTATTTATCTTGTTTTTCTTACGGTGTATTTGGCGTTCTTTTGGGCGCTCACCTATCACCTCCGTAATTATTATATTCCCGGAGAACGCCTCCCTGTCATCGCGCGCGCCCTCGTACTCTCAATGATGTTGCTTGCCGCATTCTCTGTTGTTGCGTTTATGGCTGTTCCTTGGGATACCATTCCAAAACCATCTTCACCATCAACATCATTTACTCCACCAACACTATGATTACCTTAAGACCTCAAGAAGAAACCATTACCGTTATTCGACGGCATTGGATCAATATTGCCGGGCCTATTATTGGGTGTTCTTTATTAGCGCTTGTTCCTCTAGTGCTTCCGCTAACAACATATCTTCCTCAATTTATTGGGGTTGAGCTTGCGCTTCCTCTTATCACGTTTCTCACTATTTGCTTTTGGATGGTTATTCTTGCGTTCTTTTTGGTGGCGTGGGTAGATTACTATTTTGATACATGGATTATTACGACTGAGCGTGTACTCGATGTTAATCAAGTGCATTTGTTTCGGCGTGAGATCGCAGAATATTCCATTGGACGCATTCAAAACGTGTCTGTGCGTATTCCAACGATTGTCGCAACGCTCCTTAATTATGGAAATGTAGAAGTTGAAACTGCGGGAGAAAAATCATTCGACATCACCGCGATCCCCAAGCCCGAACAAGTAAAAGAGCTTCTTGTGCGACAAAGTCAGGTGTATCAAGCGTCCCCGTTTGGGCATCGAGAATAGCATGTAGTGTGTGGAGTGTAGTTTGTAGTTCATGAACATAAAAACACCCACAAACTACATCTATAGACTACAAGCTTTATGAGCTATAGACTGCGTCTATAGCTCATAAATTATGTCCGGACATTCTAAGTGGTCACAAATTAAGCACCAAAAAGCATCGAGTGATGCGAAAAAGAGCAAGCTTTTTGGAAAACTTTCGCGCAACATTGCGCTTGCGGTACGCGAAAAGGGCGGAGACCCTGAGACAAACTCAGCGCTCCGTTTTGCTATTGATCAGGCGCGTACGTTTAATATGCCGACTGACAGCATTACTCGGGCACTCGCGCGTGGTAAGGGAGGAGAAGACGCAAACCTTTTGTCGTTTTGTTATGAGGCATACGGGCCTGGGGGCGTGGGTATCATCATTGCCGGTGTCACTGACAATAATAATCGCACCTCAAACGAAGTAAAGCATTTACTGTCTCTTTATGGGGGAAAATGGGCAACCCCAGGAAGTGTCAGTTGGTCATTTCAACACACCGCCGAGGGGTATACCGCAAAAGAATACACCGAAGTGACATTGTCTCCCGAAGACCAAGAAAAACTCCAACATCTTGTTTCGATACTTGATGACCATGACGATGTGAGTGACATCTACACTAACGATGTCTCATGAAGGTGCTTGGTATTGACCCGGGGTATGGCCGGTGTGGATACGCGGTTGTGGAGCGCGTGGGAAGTAAAGAAATATTAATTGTTGCGGGTTGCATTGAGACATTTCCGGATGAAGGAGACGATCGTCTTAAAATTATCGGACAAAAAATTCGCACCCTCATTAAAAAACATGAGCCCAGTCTTGTTGCGATTGAGAAAATTTATTTTACGAAAAACATTTCGACAGGAATTGGTGTTGCAGAAGCTCGTGGTGTCGTACGATTTCTCGCGCGTGATGCGCATATTGAAATTCTTGAACTTGGTCCTGCTGCAATAAAAATTGCGCTCACCGGTAGTGGAAACGCCGACAAACATATGGTGGGAAATATGGTGACGCGTTTACTTTCTTTAAAATCTCCCCTCACGCCGGATGATGCCGCTGACGCTGCCGCAATCGCCATCACCGGCATCGCACACTCAGGAACACTCCAAAGAAAAAAATAGTTATCCACCACAATTTTCAAACCCTCTTTACATAATCCATAGGACTTGGTAAGAATGAGGAATCGTAAGTTCTTTAGTTATCATTAGTACTAGATTCATAACAATGGATCCAATCGAAGAACTGCTCGATGATGATGGCGAGTTATATGATGGTGTGGGGCTAGAAGAGCTCTCCCCCGCTCTCGAAGATGGCGCGCCAAGCCTCAGCGAAACAGAGGATGAGGAGTTAGAATTGCTATAGTACGCGGAAACCTGCCCACTGTGGGTGGGTTTTTCCGTTGCGTTATATTACCGTCACGATATCGTTACTCTTATAGCCCCGGGTCACGAAGACGGATTGCCTTATTTTTATGAGAAACAAACATACTATTCGTGATGCGGTTGTTATCTTTGGTGTATTTTTTGCGCTTATTGCAACGGTGGCGGTGTTATATATTGCGGTAGATGTTCCGAATGTTTCCTCTATTGGAGATAGGCAAATCACGCAGTCAATGAAAATTTATGATCGCACAGGAAAGGTGCTTTTGTGGGACATAAACCAAGGAGAAAAACGCACCCACATAGCACTCGCCGACATGAGTCCGAATATTCGTAACGCGACCGTCGCCATTGAAGATAGTAATTTTTACAAACACGGCGGTTTTAGTATAACCGCAATATTCCGAGCACTTATTATTGATCTCCTCGCAGGCGATCTCGCGCAAGGAGGATCCACTATTACTCAACAACTTGTGAAGCGTGCGTTACTTGTTCCCGATAAAACATTCACAAGAAAAATTAAAGAGGTTGTTGTTGCGATAAAACTCGAGCGAGTATATTCAAAAGATAAAATCCTTGAGTTGTATTTAAATGAAATTCACTATGGCACACGATCGTATGGTATTGAATCTGCCGCACAAACATATTTTGGAAAGTCAGCTCGAGATATCACCCTATCCGAATCTGCGTATCTTGCCGCAATCCCTAATGCACCCACACGACTTTCTCCGTACGGAAACCACCGAGATGAACTCGATGCGCGAAAAAACTTAGTGCTGACGCGTATGGCGGACTTGGGGTATATTTCGTCTTCAGAAAAAGACGTTGCGCAAAAAGAAGTGGTAACATTTTTACCACCACAAAAGATTGGTATACTCGCGCCACACTTTGTGATGTATGTACGCGAACAACTCAGTGATCGGTTTGGAGAAGAAAACATCGAACGTCTCGGACTTTCTGTCATCACCACACTTGATGCAGATCTTCAAAAAGATGGCGAGGAGGTGGTGAAAAATTTTGGAGGAAGTAACGAAAAAAACTTCAAAGCCTCGAATGCCGCACTTGTTGCAGTCAGCGCAGAAGATGGCGGTATTCTGACCATGGTCGGGTCTCGGGATTTTTTCGATCTTGAACACGAAGGAAACTTTAATGTCACGCTCGCAAATCGACAGCCGGGGTCCGCTATGAAGCCTGTGGTATACGCAGCCGCATTTACGAAAGGATATACTCCTGAAACGGTTGTTTTTGACCTCTCAACAGACTTTGCACCAAAAAGCGACCAAGAGTATCGCCCTGTTGATTTTGATGGAAAAACACGGGGTCCTGTGAGTTTAAAGACTGCGCTCGCACAATCACTCAACATTCCGTCAGTAAAGGTGTTATATCTTACTGGTATGGACACCGCACTGACGCTTGCGCGAAAAATGGGTATTACATCTCTCGGTGATCCTTCGCGTTATGGACTTTCTTTAGTACTGGGTGGTGGTGAAGTAAGTCCACTAGAACTCACAGGAGCATATTCGGTTTTTGCTTCTGGTGGCATAAAGCATCCTGTTCATGCTATTGAACGCATTACAAATACCGCGGGGGAAGATATTTTTACTTATGAAGACACACCAGAAACAATACTCGATACTCATGTGGTGAGTGCTATCTCAAATATTCTTTCAGACCACAATGCACGTATGCCGGTTTTTGCCGCAAATTCTCCTATGAACTACAACGGTCGCCCTGTGGCTGTAAAAACAGGAACAACAAACGATTATCGTGATGCGTGGGCTGTGGGGTATACCACAAAAATAGCAGTAGGAACATGGGTAGGAAACAACAACAACACTCCTATGGAAAAACAAGTTGCAGGATATATCGTTGCTCCATTATGGCGCGCGTTTATGGATAAAGCGATTGCGCGACTTCCCCTCGAACCATTCCCTGCGTATCAAAAAACAATCAACGAAAAACCTGTACTTAATGGGGTGTGGTTAGGGTCTCGTGTTTTTGGTGAATCTCCAAATCAATATATTCCCGTAGATGTACATGATATTTTGCATTGGGTAGACAAAGACAATCCCACAGGATCTATTCCAACATACCCCGCAAATGATCCTCAATACGATTCATGGGAAGGTCCAGTACGTTCATGGGCTTTACAACAATCCCTTCCTTCTACCATCCCCTACGCATCACCCACAACACTCAGCGCCCCCCAAGTAAATATTGGAGATATTGTTATACAAAACACATCACTCCTTGTGACATACACCATCTCACCAGAAACACCCATCTCTTCGGTGGACATATTTATCGATGGTGATTTTTATAGAAAAGACACATCACCACAATCAACACTCACACTTCCTAAAAACCTCTTTTCACAAGACACAACACACACTATTCGACTTAGTTTTCTCACAGAACGAGGTGAAAACATTTCTGCGGAAAAGGTTATTGCGACGAGCGAATGATGTCGCGACTCATGAAATGAGACGTGACATCTGAGCGATGTCGCACGAAAGGGTTAAATAACCCTTTATAGAAACCGTACCCCAATAATGGGTGTTTTTGTTGTTTGTTTTATATTCATCTCTTTTATAAGTTGTTGCTGAATGTGGTGAACCTCATACGCACGAACACTCGTACAAGAAGAAAATATAACAACATTTCCTCGTATAAATACTTTTTCATCTACTTCTAGTTTCGGGAGTTGATGTTTTTGTAACACTCGGTTCGTTACCTCTCTCACATCATGCTGTGTTGTGGGTTGATTTGGTGTATATGTGGAAAGAAATTTTTTAAGAACCGAAAGACTCATACTACACCCCGCATAGGCATAATAATATGAAAGCCATTAACCCCCTCGCTTGTTATTTTTATTGGAGATTGTGGTTCGTTACAGGATATAACCACCTTTCCACTTCTTCCCCAAAGCGCGTCAATAATATATTTCCAATTTAATACTGTTGTGGTGTTGTTTCCTGTTATTTTTGCGGTAAGTAAATTACTATATTCACCAACGTCCGGAGATTTTGCTTCAATTTTTAATTCCTCACTCCCATTCGTGCTTATATGAATATCTGACAACTTTCCTGTGAATACCTTTGCTTGTTTTAATACACTCAGTAGACTCATCACATCAACCTCTATGGTTGTGAGTGTTTGCTTTGGAAGAATACCTTCGTATGGGGGGAATTTTCCCTCAATAAGCCGCGAAAGAAGTGTAGTGTTTCCAACCTCAAACTGAATACTCCCATCCCCAATAGTAATGTGTATATCTTGTGTATCGAATGTTTTTTGACCCAAAAGCGCAAGAAGATCTTGAATAGACCGAACAGGTATTAAAACCGTCACACTTCCGGTAACATCCCTCCCTTCAATTCGCTCCTCGGTAAGACGAAAACTATCAGTAGCCGCAAGAATAGTGTTTCTCGCGAGTGTAAAAGAAACACTCATTAATTCTTGTCGCATAGTATAACTCGCAGCGGCAAGCACTACCCTACTCACACTTTCTTGAAATACACTCTTCGGAAGCACTCCTGAGTATTCTTTTGTAATAATAGGAAATGAAGGATATTCACTCACTAAAAACCCTTTGAGTCGTGTTTTTTGGTTATCACCATCAACAAGAAGATCTTGTCCTTGTAGAGAGAGATGAATACTTTTTGAACCATCAAGTGTTGAGAGAAGTTGTGAAAGAATAAGTACAGGAATAACAACCTCACCTTCTTTTTCTATTTTTGCTTTCGCATACGTCTGGATTCCCACATCAAGGTTTGTCGCACGAAGTATAAGTCCTTGAGTATTTGTCCCTATGTATACCGACGAGAGAATAGGGAGAGATGCCGTTCGCCCAACCGCACGTTCCACAATATGAATCGCTGAACGTAATTCATCCACTGAAACCGAACACATCATAATAAATAAAAATTATTTATATTTCTTTTATTATTACTATTAGTCTTGTGGATAGTTGGGTAAGTCGGAATATTGTTTACGGGCAAAGAATATAACACCGTACACTTTAGAATAATTACGGGATGATGTGTGGATAACGCGTGCATGATAGAAAATGAAAAATAAGTTATCAAGCGTTTTTATATAATCGTTCACGTATCATCCTCAGTTCTTCCACAAGTTTTGCATCCTTTTTTAATTCACGAGAAAGTTTTTCGTATGCATGAAGTGCGGTGGTGTGATCCCTTCCACCAAGTTTTTGTCCGATAAACGGATAAGAGCCATGAAAATCCTCACGGAGAAGATACATTGCAATTTGTCTTGGTTTTACTACTTCACGCTTTCGACTTCTATCCATAAGATCTTTCTCATCAACACCATAAAACTCACCAACACACTTTATAATTTGTGACGTGGTCACAATACGCTGTGAGCGAAGTGAAAGTTGTTCGAGTGTTTGTTTTACCTCTTCAAGGCTTAATACCCCACTCTTTACTTTCGCTTTTGCGATAAGGATATTTAACGCTCCCTCAAGTTCACGAACATTCCGCTGAATAAGTGAGGCAATGTACTCCAAAATATTATCAGGGAGAGCGTATTGTTTTTCAGTGAGTTTATTCTTTAATATCGCAAGCCGAGCCTCATATTCTGGTTGTCCAATATCAGCAACCATACCCATCTGAAAGCGACTACAAAGCCGATCCTCAAGGTTTTGGATAGCTTGTGGAGGTCGGTCTGACGAAAGGATGATCTGCTTCCCATTCTCATATAATGCATTAAATGTGTGAAAAAACTCCTCCTCTGTCTTTGCTTTCCCCGCAATAAACTGAATATCATCAACAATAAGCAAATCAACATTGCGATATTTATCTTTAAATGTATGAAGAGGTTCATGATTTTGGATAATCGTAATGAGTTCATTCATAAAACGCTCTGAGGTGGTATATAACACCTTATATCCTGCGTGACGCTTTCTAAGCTCATTTCCAATCGATTGAAGAAGGTGTGTTTTTCCTAACCCCACCCCCCCGTAAATAAAGAATGGGTTATAAAGTTTCCCAGGATTCTCGGTGATTGATCGTGCTGCTGCGTTTGCGAGTTCATTAAATGACCCCACAACAAAAGAATCAAAAGTGTATTTTGGGTTGAGGTTTGTTTCTCGGTCTACTGCAAACTCTTTAAAATCAAGCTGCTCCTCATTTAAAGATTGTGATTCATGTGCTTTTTTCTGCTGACGCTGACTTGGTGGTTTTGATGAAGATATAGAAAACGAGACACCACGAATGCTTTGTTCGTGGTCACGTAATGTTTTTATGATTGAACGGTGATATTTTTTCTCGAGCCAATCTTTTGTAAACGCATTTGGTACACTCACCACCGCATATCCCCCATCGACACGATCAAGACTGGTGTTTTGAAACCATGTTGCAAAACTTGCACGCGTCGTTTCTTTCTCTATTTGCTCAAGTACGCGCTGCCAGAGTTCTTCATGGGTCATAATCGTAATATTGTTTGGTGAGCAATGTGCGTATTGTATACGCTTTATTGAAAACACAAAATTTTTCAAAAAGCAGGCAAATGTTTACAAGATGTGCATGACGTGTGTATAATGTCCACATGTCAGTTACCTACCAACCAAAGAAGCGAAAGCGTGCTCGAACACACGGTTTTCGTACACGAATAAGCTCACCCACAGGCGTGCGCGTTATTAAGCGACGCCGAACTAAAGGACGAAAGCACCTCGCGGTATAAGTGTTGTTATGAGCTCCCAAAAGCTTTCGCGGGAGGATATTACGAAGCTACAACGAGAGGGGCGGAGAGTGTCTACTCCCCTTTTTCTTATATATACCAAGGAAAATTCGACTAAAGGACAACGTGTTGCAGTGTCTGTCTCAAAAAAAGAAGAAAAAACCGCCGTTGGCCGTAATCGTATAAAACGACGTCTCCGACACGCGGTAAGTGGTGTCCTAAAGGACAATAAAAAATATTTTGATGTGTTTTGTGTTGCGAAGAGTGGTGTGGGGTCTGTCCCATGGAAAGAGTTGTTGAGAGTGTGTGAAAACAGTATTCTTAAGAAATGACTTGGATATATCAATATATATTTTATAATCCACTCGCAAATATACTTGCGGTGCTATTGAGTTTTATTCCGGGGGCAAACCTAGGGGTCGCAATTATTCTCCTTACGCTTGTGGTGCGCGCGGTGCTTTTCCCGTTTTCACATAAAATGATTCATACACAGCACGCCATGAAGAGAATTCAACCCCGTATTAATGAAATTAAGAAATTTGCGAAGGGTGACCGCGAAAAAGAATATAAAGAACTCACTGCGCTCTATAAAGAGCACGGCATTAGTCCATTTTCGAGTATTATTGTGATGATTGTGCAAATTCCCCTTCTTATTGCGCTTTATAAAGTGCTTTCTCGTGTCGGAGGATCATTTACGGGGGTATTATATGCGGGAATTACCATCCCTAATGTGCTTCAACACCAATTTTTGGGCATAGACCTCCTTTCGACAAGTGTAGTGTTGGCATTTATTGCCGCGGTGCTTCAGTATGTACAAATCGCGCTCTCACTCCCCCAAAAACCCCAAAAAACAGAAAATACCACACCAGACACACAGGGTGATATCCAGCGCGCAATGTCATTTACCTTGCCACTTGTTATTTTTATTGTAGGAATGAAGTTTATTGCAGCGCTTCCACTCTACTGGATAGTCATGAACCTTACCGCGATTGTGCATGAAGGGGTTATGCGAAGGCGTCTTGGTAGGCCGGAGGACTGGCAAAAGGGGGCCGTAACAGCGTTGTAGGGCGGTGGACGATACCACCTCTTGCTGCTATTATACACGATAGCGTAAGGGTATTTTAACGACACCCCGCTAGTTATATGGACGAAACCCTCCCCCCACCCTCAATAGTAGTGAGTAAGGCAAAAGAGTATCTTACAGCGCTTTTGGGATATCTTCGCGTACCCTCAACTATTGAAGAGGGTGTGATGGGCGACTCCCCAACACTTTCTATACACACCAGCGAGCCGGGGGTGCTTATTGGGGAAGATGGCGGCCGACTTGAGGCGATGAATCACCTCGTGCGTCGAATGCTTGAAAAGTCATTTGCTGACGACAAAACTCGTATTGTTATTGATGTGAATGATTTCCAGCGCCGTAAATTTGATGAAATTCGTGATAATGCACGCATGGGCGCCCAGCGCGTGCGTTATTTTAAGAAAGAGGTTGAGCTTAGCCCAATGAATGCGTACGATCGTCGTATTGTACATCTTACACTTCAAGAATATCCCGACATCGCAACCGAATCAGTAGGGATAGGCAAAGAGAGGAGGGTTATTATTAAACCGTACCCCGACGTCGTCACCTCGTAACGGGGCAAGAGTTAAGAAGTATGAGTGAAAAGGCGTTTCGTTGCCCTTACTTTCATCCTATTTCTCAAATCATTTCACAAGATTGTACGCCCACAACGAGGCGTTCTTTTTATTCCTAAAGAGGAGTAACTCGTCTTTTGAGGACACTGAAAGCTCAACAATATCCATATTAGTGTTTTCTCGTATACGTGTCGCGCTCCCCTCTTTGAGATCAAGTTTCCAAATTTCATCAGTGAACGACACATCTCCTTTCCACCACGCGTCGGGGAGTTGTTGAGAATTTATTGCTGTAGGGACCGCACAATAGACCACATCAATACTCACTTTTGACCATGTACATTTTTCGGAAAACGTATGTATGGGGAGTGTGGTGTTTTCTCCTTTTTTGAAAGCAGAAAGGATAAGCTCTCCGTCCGCAGAAATATGCGAAATAAGCGAACGATTATTTGAGGGTGATGGGAGAGCAGTAAGCCCACGGAGCGGTAACGATAGCTCGGTAATGCCACCACTTAATGTTATAAGCATTGCTACTGCATCTTTTTTATACGATGCTTTTGTGCTCACAAGGAGTAATGAGGGATTTACCCAACTCACCACAATATCCTGTAATACACTTGTATATATGGTTGCATCAGCAACCTTTCCCGAGAGTGTTCGCACACGGATTTTTGCGCCATCAACCCCATCTTCTCTGTATGCAATACGCGTTCCGTCGGGACTGAGGGCAGGAGAATGTAGTGCATCCGGAAGCGTTGACTCGTTCGCAGTGCTTGCAACTGTGGTGAGTAGTGTGTGTTTTACAACACCACGCTCATTACTTGAAAGAAGTGCCACATCTCCTTTTGTAGAGAACTGCGTCGCATAACTCGCAGGGACAGTGATGTTGCTATATCGCGCTGTCGTGCCACTCGCAACATTAAAAGTATAGAGGTTTCCTGTGTCACGTGTCGCATAATGAATATCCCCTTTTTGAGTAAATGCCGCCCCGCTTGCAAAACCATTTGCAAGCAGCGTGAGTCCGGGTTTTTCAAGAAGAGAAACCGGAGGAATAACGGGCGACGTTGTGGTTCCTGTGGTGTTGTCGGGCGGAAAATTTGGAGTGACGGGAGGATTGTTTGTGGGGGGCTGTGATCCGCCAAAAAAGAATCCCCAGAATGTTTGTGGTGTTCCGCTTTGTTTTGAGCGAACCATATATAGTCCCACTAATCCCCCAGCGAGAATAAAAAGGATAAGTAGGATAACGATGAGTTTGCGGTTCATATATTAAGGCCGTGGATTAAGGTAATCTCTAATCTTAATTGGTGGAGTGAAATTTTCCCCACTGGGTGTTAGGCATGCCGCAATACCACTACCCATTTCTTTACATTGGTTTGGCGAAGGACACCACGAGAGTAGTTTTGGGTTTGAACAATCATACGCTTCACCTGGGGCTATTGGTGGAGTGAGAGGTTCTTTACTGCAGGTATATTTATCCCCCACACCTTTTGCTACACAAGACTCTCCTGTTGGACATCTCTCAGAATCGTTTCTGGGGTTTGGAAAACACTGATTTCCATTTTCATCAACTGCCGGACGATTTGGGCCCGAAGCTCCACTTATTTTAGAGAAAGGATCGGCGGTTAATATCCCTGGGTTAATGGTGGTAAGAATGAGTGTCGAGGTGATAAGTATGAGTAACCCAATAACTGCCGCCCAAATACGATCTCTTGAGTCGGTAAGCTTTTTTTCATTTGCGAAAGAGGCGGCATAACGCACTCCCGCATACACAATAATAGTGAGTGCGAGTCCGAAAGCAAGGTAAATGCCGAAGGAAAATATAGCAGAAACATATTCATTTATATCGGTAAACTTGACGGCGCCACTTGAGGGAATGGGTGTAGAAATATCATACTCAATTTCTGCGATCGCTTGTGCGGAATGAATGAAAAAGCGAAGCATATTAGTTTGTTTCAATGGTAACCGACGCGCTGGGCTGAGAGAAGACGGCAGGAATGGTTAATGAAGCGCTAAATGTTTGATTTATTTGGGCGTCGGGTGTTTTTATGGTGAGTGCATACGGGTCTTCTGCTGAAGGAAGCTTTTCATTGTTTGTTGTCCAAGAAATTGTTTGTTGTTGCGGTGGAGTAAAAAACGACACTGCGCGCACGGTAAGCGAATGGGTGCGCTGTACAACCGCTCGCGACACACTTTCTTCGAGTGTGACGCCCAATAAAGGTAGTTGTTGGTATAAATGAAGTTCAGGTGATTGTACGGGAATAGCAACATTTCCCCGTCCTTGTACTCCCCCGCTTTGTGCGCTCACACTCACCGTGACCATCTGAGCGATTCCCGACGTCTTTCCCGCATCAAAACGTATTACGTCACGACCAACACCCGACTGGTCTCGCAAGGGAGCTCGGTTAATTTCCCAGTCATAACGGAGTTGTGATCTCGGAAGTGTTGTTCCGCCAACGGTGATGGTGGGGAATGCGCGAACAGTGATGTGCGACCCCGGAGAAGCGAGTCGCCCACCCTTGTACCAATCGGGTGTTGTGCTGTCTGCTTCCCACAAAAATCGTACCGATGCAGGGGTAATGACGGTGCGTGCAGTTTTTACCGCTCCCTCAAGAAACGTTACCGTAACCTCGACAACATCTTGGCTTCCGACATCACCAGCTTTTAGTGTGTATGAAGTCATACCCTTTCCGCGTTGAACCTCTTTTCCATTGAGATACCACACCACAAGCGCATTCCCTATGGATTCACCCGTGCTTCGCGCATACAGCACCACAACCGATCCTGGAGAGACTGCTGCGGGAGAGCTTGAGAGCGAAACAGTGACATTGGGTTTATTTGCGTTCTGCCTACGGAAAAAATTACCAAATGCATCCAGAATGATTTGCTGTGCCTCAGGAGAACGATAGTCCACAGGAGGAGTTGGCGTGCTTGTACTTGTTTGTGCAAACACAAGCACAGGAAGAACCAATAAAGTAATTACGAACAAAGGTTTCATAAGTATAGTATATCCTAGTTATTAGGGTTGGACGCAGGATTACTGAATAATAACTGGTCATTATATAATTGTCGTTCTTTGTTCTCTTGTTTACACATGAGCCAAAAACTAAATGACAAGAATGAGAGAGCATTAAATAGTGGTATTGTCTCAGCAAGCGCCGAAATAACAAAAGTTTTTTGTTTTGATCCACTAACCTTTATGTTGTGGAAGTAGTAGTAAAGCCACATAATACCCAGCATTGTATATGAAAGCAGGGTTGCGAATATGGTAAATACCATTAATAAATCAAGAAGTACGCCAATCATATCAACACAAACCGCCGCCATAAGCATAACCCAATACCCTGGTCCACCAACAAGCTCTTTTTGTGGAATGGACGTCGATCCCGCATTCTCAAAAACTTCATTTTCCTCCAATCTTTCATCACGAAATTGATCAGCGCGCGACATTGCCAACTGCTCGGCATAAGTCTGGTCTTGGATGGCAATTGAGGCACTCATGATGGTTGTTGATCACCTGAAACCTCGTCTTTCGCTTTCTTGACTGCAAGGAGTTCAGATGGATCCGACGTAATAATCTGATGTTCGGTGTACGACGCCTTAATTTTGATAGCGACGTGTTTGAGTCCTGCAAAAAATATTCCCTCCCCTACATCGGACTCAAGGAGCAAAAACTTTTCTTCATCGGTAAGATTGAATGTTTTTTGTACATCGTCGATGGTTCCAGGAGACTGTTTAAGGAGAATCTGAATGGACGAGTTAGTGATGATGGGCCTTCCATAAGGAGATTGCATAAAGTCCGCAACGTCTTGAGTGATGGTAGCGAGGCCTAAGTAGTATTTTCGAGCACGTTTCGCAATGCCGTACAGGAATGATGCGCCGTCCTCGCTTTTCATAAGCCACCACGCCTCATCAACCACCAGAAGGCGTTTTTTTAACTCGTGTCTAATTGCTGTCCATACATATTGCACAATAAGGTATGTTGCAACGGGCCGGAGTTCGTCTTGCATGTCGCGCACACTGAATACCACCAACTTTTGGTTCATGTCGATGTTGGAATGTTGGTTGATGAATCCCGCCCATGTTCCCGTAGTGAACTTACGGAGTCGTGTTGCTAATGATTCCCCACCCTCCATATTCGAAAGAATAAGCTCAAGATCAGAAAGGAGTGGTGGCGTGCGGCCCGTGAAGTCATTGTCGGCAGTAATGTCTTTTGCGCCGTATGTTTCGGTGATCGCGCGGTCCAAAATTGCATCCTCTTCTGGTGTAATGCCACCAAGCATGAGACGGAACAAACCCACCAAACTAATAATGTGTGATCTGAGTACATCAGAACCCGACTCGTCTTCTCGTGGGGCAGGCAAATCGAACGGGTTAATGTGGTGTTTTGAAGTGAGTGAAATATTAAACACCCTCCCCCCGACGCTCTCCGCGAGGTATTCATATTCACGCTCAGGGTCAATCACAATAACTTCTGCGCCCATCATGAGTGTACGAAGAATTTCCAATTTCATGGTGTATGACTTTCCAGAACCCGACTTCGCAAAAAGTACCGAGTTATAGTTTTCCAAGCTAAAGCGATCAAAAAGCACAAGCGAATTGTTGTGGCGGTTAATGCCAAAAAGGATTCCTTTGTTTGCAGTAAGGTCAAATGACGAGAACGGAAACACGCTCGAGACGGGGCTTGAGTTGAGATATTTGTTTATACCAAGCTCGTCTGTGCCAAACGGGAAGATGCTTTCGAGCGCTTCGCGTTGTTGAAAGAGTGCGGGTTTTGCGAGCACCAAGCGAGATTCAAGAAGCGACCGAACTTCAGACTCTACTTTTTCGAGCTCTTCTTTCGATTTTCCATAAACCGTAAGATATAGGCCAAAGTTAAATAAACGTTCGCGTGCTTGCTGGAGCTTATCACGCAAGTCTTCGAGATCTTGATATGCGGTATCAAGGAGCGGATCGCGTACAAGACCCTTTTCAGAGCGTTCGTTAATTTGCGACTGGACTTCTGCCACCTTTTTGCGCAATTTATTGAGAATGTCCCCCGTGTCTATGGGGTGAATGTAAATTGCAACATCAAGTTCGGAGGGTAAGTTTAAAATTCCCGAGAACCAATTTCCTGAGAGGTACCGAGGGTAAGAAAGCACAAAGAGCGATCGCGAATACCGATCCCCAATAGTGATGGAGCTGGACTGGATTTCAAGCGCCGAAGGAGCTAATACATCGCGGAGTTCGAGGAGACCGGACTGATAAATATCCTGAGGAAGCGTAAACTCCTGCGCGGTTGTTTTTGGTTTTTGTGAAAAGAAAGAAAAGGGATTCATATTATTGTTCTTGTCCTAAGCTCGCAATGACGTTGCGTTTTGACTCTCCAGGGTTATAGAGGCGGTAGTAAAGCTCAATAAGCTCTTCAGTCGAAAGCATCGCGGTTCGCACCCCAATGCGAGAAAGGCCCTGTTCGACGGTTCCCACGCGCTGCATGAGTTGCGCGCGTTGTTCTTCAAATTTTTCTTGGGCGGTTGTGGGTGTTTTTTTATTAAAAAACGAGAACGTTCCCCCACCCGCAGGAGCGAGTGTTCCTCCGTATGGCACGACCGCATAAAACGATCGACTCACAATTTGTTCGGTGGCAACAAAGTTTCGTACGAATTCCATGTACTCGATAATTTGTACACGGAGGAGTTCTTGTGTTTCTTTGTCTGCGCGTTCGCGAAGTGTTTCAAGGTATGGGTCAATGTCGAGCGCGCGAGAGGTAATAAATACTTGCACCGTAAAGTCAACGGTATTGATAAAATTTTGATATTGCATAAGGATTCCATCTTGTTCATCTGCAGATTTAAGCTCGAAGTTGACAGTGGAGCACATAAGGAGCGCACGAAGACCGCCGTTTTTCAAAATAACAATACCATCACGAATTTCTCGAATAGGGACGAGGTCTTGTGCGGCTTTTGCGTTTTTTTGTACTTGGTTCGCCATAATATAATAAGGAGTCGTGGGTTATTGTTGTGGAGGAGTGTCTATAGGCTTTTTAATATCCAAACTCCATGCAAGTTCTTTTAATTTACTTTGAGAGAGTCGCGGGTCTTTTGCGATGGCGGCAACATCAGGAGAGAGTTTTTGTTCCTCGGGTTTTGCTACTGCCGCATGTTTTTGTTGTTTCCATACATACAACTGACTTCCACTATAAAAACGAAGCGCGGACATCAGCACAAAAACAAAAGGCCGGTCATTAATTTTTACAAATGCAAGCGCTACCGCAAGGCCCAAAAATATTGCACCAAAAATGAGGAAAAATCCCAAAGGCAACCCAAGAATGGTTACCATAAGGTGGTACAAAAAGAATCCTGCGACTCCAGCCCCAATAAAATACAAAAACTGCTTGAGGGTGAGGGGCCCAAAGATTTTGTCTTCCACATCAATAAATTGTGGCACCTGAATTTGTTGCATGTTATGGCGTGTCTATAGGTTCATGGTATGGGTCGTTGCTCGGAGTTCTTGGGATTGCCATAGGAGATGGGGCGGGTTTCGGTGTTTGCGGCTGAGGTGTGATGACGGTGGAAGCAAGTTTTTCAGGCGTGGGTTCAATGCGCGGAAGAACACTTGGTGTAGGTATTGTGGAGGCTGGAGGAATATTGTTTTTTGGTGTTTGTGTTGAGGAGTTTACTCCGAGTTCTGTCGAGGAGTTTGTCTCGAGCTTTGTCGAGGGATCCGTCCTGGGTGGAGTCGAAGGGAAAGACGGCATCGTATCACGCGAGGGCACACCCTGCGGTGCGGGGCGAGCTTTTATACTCCCCTGTTTGAGGTCTTTGAGGGGAATAAACCGTGGCGGCTTCGTGATGGTAATGGTGGGAATGGTGATGACGTCAGGAGTTGCAGGCTCATCAGACGCCACGGTCTTGGTTGGTGTGGGTTCGGAGTCCCCTTGCTCTTGGGGTGTTGGGGTTGATTGTGGTGGAGGTGTTGATATTGCAATTGTTTCTTCAGGTTCCTCTTTTTTAACAACAGGAGCGGATTGTGTGGGCACGGGCGTTTCTTGACGAGGCATGCGCCACTTTTGTTGCGAGGGTGCCTTGGGGGGAACGAATTCGGACTTTTCTTGTGGTGTTTGTTTTACTTCGTTAACTTGCTCATTCTCAAGATCTGATTCTATGGCGCCTGTGGGAATGCGATTTTGAAGAGCATCTTCAATTTCTTTCGCGAGTGGCGCGAACAATTTTTCGTCAATCGTTCTTGCGATTGCTTGTGCGGCCGCTTCTCCTACGCCATCAATGAGCGCAATGCGTTTGCCAAAATCTGCTCGCGATATCTCGCCAAGAAGCACATATGCCGAGGTGTGCACAAGATCCATTTGCTGGTCACTATTCAGCATGTATTTTTTTGCAAGGTTTTCCAAAAATGTATTATTTTCTTCAGACCGAACAGCGTCCTGAAGTGATTTCGGAAGGGAAAAGAATTTTTGTTGGAGTTGTTCGGTATACGTCATATTTATGAAGGATTACGTACGCGTGCTCCGGTGGGGCTAAACAATACGCCGCCCAAAGATTTACGAATTTCGTCTGAGAGATTTTTGAGTTCTCTAATTTGTTCAAATTGTGATGCGTATGCACGACGTCGCGCGTCTTCAATTTCGGACGCACTTGCTACTGCACCAGGTCCACGCAATTGTTCTGCTCGTCTATCGGCATAATCCGTGGCTTCGAAGTCAGCACCAACTCTATCAACTCCATGATCGTCCATAAGCATTTGTAGCATTTGATGACCGACCGCCATGGTTGAGGCATTCTTGTTTACATCATTCAGAGATCCATTTTGAGCAAAGTATTGGCGCATAAATTGTCCCATGTTATCAGTTTGAGCTCCTGTGTTTTTGAATACATCAGCGCGCTGATCCGACTTCATTTTATTCATAAGAGTTGCGATTGCAGAAGATGCTTGTTGTGCTCGCGCGGGATCGTAGCCGGGCGCTGCAGGATCAAGCGGTGGCACGCCTCCACCAAACAACTCAGGATTCATCGCAGTCAGCGCAACGGTTGTATTATGAGGAAGTGCTGCGCGCGCAAAGTCTTCCATGGTGTCACTGACGAACTTATTATTAGGGTCGACTTGTCCGTTGGATAGTCTGTTTCGTGAGTCGGCTGCGGCTGCTGTGCGCAGGGTTTGTGAAAATGATTCAAGCGACCCCGCTCCTGTTGCGTGAATTTCTCGCGCCGCCTTATTGCGGTCATCGTCACTCATGGCGCTAAACGCCTGCAAAGCTCCTTGGCTCGACATTGCGCGAAGCATACGCGCCTGTTCTCGTGGAGAAAGTCCCTTGAGGAGTTCCGCTTCTTGTTTTGCGGTATATTCTCGCGCCTCCTTGGCTTTATTGCTTTGCGAAAGTACCGCGCGAGTAATTCCTAGAGCGCTCGACATACGATTGCCTACTAGCGCTTGGCCTACACGGTTGTTGAGGAGAGCGCCATTCACAGCACTTCCGGCAATACGTTGTGCGCGTCGAGTCGCAACACCCTTTACAGAATTTCCCCACTTTGTCCCGGTCGTAATCGCATGTGACGCCCCAATCGCCCCCATTTTTTGAGCGAGCGTGAGTGAGTACCACAGCAAGAAAATGAGCACAATATATTGCATAATCAACTGAACGTTTGTAGTAAATTCACTATAAAACCCCGATTGTCCAGCGCTGTGCTCGAGCGCTTTTCCGAGAAACCCACCCCCAGGCGCGCTAGGATCAATAATTGCCGCAACTAAATAGATCATAAAAAGCGCGACAGGAGCAAAAAACGCCTGCGACATCAACATTGTCCACCATTGTTTTGCGTATTGTGCGGTTGATGGAAATATGTGTGCAGCGAATGCAGCTGGCGAAAATACTAAAAGCATCCAAAGCATAACTGTACGGGCAATAAACAGCATCGCGAATGCGGCAAGCACAAAAGCAGCGACCATAATTACAATTGACCCCATGATGCCCGAAATAAGGAGGCCTGTCATAGTGGCGCCCGGTGGGCCAGACAATTCACCGCTCTCATCAAACTTATACACATTGGAGATGGCAAGTCCTCGGGCAAAAACACCCGAGACATCATTTGGTGTAGCAAGAGCAACCCCACCGATTGTTGTGCCTGATGGAACATCTGTTCGTGCTGTGGCACCCATTTTGTTATAAAGACCAATTGCAATAACATTTGACGCATCAATAACAAGTTGACCTACAGGAAGACTAAAACTAATCAAAAGAGCGACAAGGATAAGTTTTGGGAGTGCGGTTTTGTAGGAATATGATTCCAAGCGCAACATCGTTGCTATAGAGATCACCAACATTGCGAGAACAATAAATAGTGATGCGAAATCACGAACAATTGGCCACCCCACGCTAATGAGAGCGACGTTATCAGCACGAAAGGCTCCATTGGTGATGCTGAGCGCGATTGATACATCCATCATTTTTCCCGCAAAATACAACAACCAAGAAACAAGCGAAAGCCAAAGCGCAACGAGACGAGAAGCCATACTCACCGCACACTCATAAGTAAAAAGAGATGTAAGCCCGCAACCCTCGTAATCAGATGATTTTGCCATGGTTTGTCCGGCAGTATCTTCCGCAAGCACGAAAGTTGGCAATAACGCACCAAGCAAGAGTAGTGTTATGAGAACGAGAAGAGTAGATTTTCGAAAGCAGAATTTCATTATTGTGATGTTGCTCCGTAAAGACCTCTCTTTGCGATTTCTTCAATGAGTGTTGAGCTAATGCCGAGTTCGCTAAACACACGATCCATGAGCGCGCCCGCAATTTCGTTTGCCTCATCTGCCTGAATAAGTGACTGCGTGTCCATGCCAAGTTGTTGGTTGATGGCTCCTAATGCAACACTTCCGGGGGTGTTGGTGCGGTATCGTGCGCAACGTCCGGTCGACGTGCGCTCTAAACACTCACGTGCTCCAAGTGAGCCCTGGCCTGCGAGATATTGATTTTGTTGACTTCTTTGCGCGCTTATAACACGCCTGTTGTACTCATCTTCAGTGCCCAAGACCACTCCAATAAAATTATTTTGTGGCTGACTCAATTTTTGCCACCCATCCCAACCAACGTTTTTGAAGTCCCCCATTTTTTCGACGTTATTTATGATGTCAGAAGCCGTACATTCATGTTGACTAAAAAATCCTATTTGTCCTGAAACCCAATCGTTTCGGCGACGCATGTATTGGCTGATTTGTGGACGAAACGGTGCACACAACATGTTTTTTGTTGAATCGTCGAGCTCATCAATGAATATCCCAGAGGCTTCATCGATCGCGAAATACATCATGTCGTCTAGGTTGGTTACAAACAACGGGCCGGTATCAAACTCCCCCGTGCGAATCCATTCAGCAACAGAATGTGTGAGCGAGCGTGCGAGTTGTTGCGCAATAGTGCGCATAATAGAGTCAGAAGAAGGCACAAACGAACTCGCGAGCTTGTTTAATACGTCACCAATATCAAAGAGGCTCCCCGACGATTTTGCCTCTTTGTCGAGATACCACGCTTTGTCGGTACTATCAACGTCTCCCGAAAGCGCTTTGTCCCATGTGGGGTGTGCAGTATCCCACGTAATAGGCACATCAGCTTTTGTGATGGCAGGAGCGCACAATAAAGCAAAAACAGAAAGTGTGAGTACAAAAAATAATACGCGGAGTACGTTCATCTTGGTTTGGTGAGGTATGCAAGTAATCCGTATGCAGGATCGCTTTCACTAAACACGAGCGACGTTTGTTTTACCGTATCAACAAGGAGTGTGATGTCGTGTTTTGCGCGGGCGTATTCTTCGATATATGCGCGCATGCCGTACAGTGCCCCCAAAGGATCGGTTGAAAACTGCATCATACGTGAAAGACTTTCTTCACTCGTTGCAAAAGAGTTGAGCATATCAAGATGGACGGATGTATACGAGGAGGGCGTGCGAACCGCCAAAAGATCTTTTGTTGCTTTTGCGTATGCATTACGGTACGGTTCGATTTTTGAAAGATTTTTCAGGTTATTTGTTTTGAGTGTTTCCTCAAAGGCGGCAATTTCAGGAGGCGTTCCTGTTTTTGTGCTCGGGGGAAGTTCCCGAAAATCCGTATGAATAATGAGTGCGAGTGCATTCACGTAATTTTTTTGAGCTTCGGCGGTATCGAGTGGATCTAAGAGAATGTCCGTGTTCTCGTAGCGATTGACGTTAATGTACCCTTTGCCATATTTGACGACCGAGCTTGCGAGCGCCTCAGTTGTGCTTGCGCTAATAACTCCACCCTCTTTTTCGCGAGCCTGTAAATAGAGATCAATAAGGTCTCGAGTCACACTGTCGGTAATGGAGTTGCTCGGCGCGATTTTTTCGGCTTGACCAGGGAGGGGGGTAAATGAGCTACTCACACGACCCCATGCATCACCCACCGATGCTCCCGTGAGCGATGGTTTGACTGATGTATCGACAACGGGACCCGAGTATCCGATGCGCCCTTGCGAGTAGTTAAGCGAATACAACCCCAATACAATGAGTACTAAAAAACCGAGAATAAATCGTAAGGTTCGCGAGTGAAACACAACAGTTCCTATGGATAAGAACACCTTCATTATAGCAGTGATTTCGCCTTATTTTATGGGCATTTTCGTTGTGGATAACATTTGGAGAAGAAGTGTATAATTCGCGTATGATCTCCCAAAAATTATCTGCAAAACAATGGGGAGCGATCGTGCTTGGACTCGTTATACTTGGAGTTGTTGTATATGTATTCTCCCGTCGTGAGAAGCACGAGCCAATATTGCCAAAAAATATGGCAGTTACTGAAGATATTTCTAAAGGACAATCACAACAATCTCCTTCTGTGACAACAACATTTACGCCTCTCGGAAAAGTAGAAAAAATTGGCCAAAAAGTGTTGTCCTTTATCACGGGCGTCGAAAATTCTGGGCAAACGGGAGGCGAAATCAAAGGGACAATACCCAATATGATAGTGAATACACCGGAACAAGTTGCGGCACACGAACGAGCGGTATTTGCCATCATGATTCCTAATTTGGTGCTTGAATCGTTTCGCGAAAACCAAAAAATGTTGGTGTCGGTAGGAATTATGGACAAAAGTAAGGCAACTCCCCTGTCAAACATCGATGAAGTTGCGCAATATGTACGAAATCGCTTCGAAAGTTATCTCGATGAGCCAAGCGTGAGCGATGAAGATAAGGCAAATGCGAGAAAGGCGCTTGCGCGATTGCCCGATGTGCTTGCGTATGAGCGACGTCGTGCAGAGCGCATATTGCGTGGCGCATCGGCAGACGCGCTGCCCCCGCGGTTATTCGCTTTTATAACCCTTTCTATTCCCACCGCGGAAGCAAAATGGGAGACGACAGACTCTTGCTATAAAGATGATGCCCCAGAAAGCGATGCGGTGGGCTATAACCTCATCTCTTCATGTTGTAACTGCGGATACTTTTGTTCGGAGGGTTGTGAATATTTCGATGATTGTGGCACGCAGAGCGCGGAGTGTAATGTTCCACTCGGTTGTCTTAATTTGGATTGCAAGGGGTATCTCAATGCAATTTGGGATTCGAAAACGTTTATGTGCGGATGTGGTTAGAGTATTGGTTTGAGGACTCGCGCCAATTCCGCCCATTCTTCTTTTGTGAGTGTTTCGGGGCGGCGCGATTTCAATTCAAGAAGCGGAGAAGAGGGGTTGTGTTCAGCAATGTGCGCGAATTCTTTTGAAAGCGTGCTTCGGAGCATTTTTCTTTTGCCTCCAAACGATTTTTTTGCGATCGTGAAAAAGATTTTTTCGTCGCAGTGGTTTTCTGTAAAGAAGCGTTCAGAAATATGGGTAAGGAGAATAACCGCAGAATGTACTTTTGGGGGAAGGTGAAACGCGCCAGGAGGAACGCTACAGATGATTTTTGGAGTCGCGTGGGTGGTAATACCGAGTGAAAGCAATGATTCTTTTTGATTGCCTTTCGCACCAAGCATGCGTGTTGCCACCTCTTTTTGTATGAGGAGCACCATGCGTTCGGGATGAGGAAATCTATCCGTGTGCGTCATGCGATTGAGAAAATGGGACGTGAGATAGTACGGCAAGTTTGCAACAACTTTGTACGGGGCATCAAGCACAGGAAAATGTTGTGCGTCGAGGAGTTGTAAAATATCTCCTTCAATAATCTCGAGCGTTCCCGAGTCTTTAAAGGTTTCGCGTAAATATGTCGCAAAGCGTGCATCTTTTTCGACTGCAATCACGCGCTTGGGGCGCGCGAGGAGTAATGCGCGTGTGAGTGCCCCCGCCCCGGGGCCCACCTCAAGAATCGTATCGTGTGAAGAAATTTCCGCGGCAGCAATAATATCCGCGAGCACTGCGGAAGATTGTAAAAATCGTTGTCCCAGAAGGATATTTGCACGTATGCCGCCATCGGTACGCTCGCCACGCGAAACCTTGGCGGAGTGTGATTTTTTGCGTGATGATGTTTTTGTGTTGCGATGCATATTACTCATCGTACGAGACAAACACATCGTCGTCGAGTAAGCTCCGATTCACCTGTACTTGTGTGAGTGATTCAGGAAGCTCCCCTAAAAATCGTGACGGATCATTAAACTGGAGTTCTCCGTAGAGCATGCGCCGCGACGTGAGTGTGAGGAGTAATTCTTTTTTTGCACGCGTGAGCGCAACATAGAAAAGTCTCCGTTCTTCTTCCATGCGACCTTCATCGCGCGAAAGTACATGCGGGAAAATCCCCTCTTCCATTCCGGCAATAATCACATACGAAAACTCAAGCCCCTTTGCCGCGTGAATAGTCATGAGGTGTACGACATTGGCCTTGTCGTCAACATCATCTTGATCGGTCGCGAGCGACACCTCTTCAAGAAATGTAGAGAGTGTGTCAGCCGCATGTCCTTCGTATTTTTCGGCAACCGACGCGAGCTCTTCCATGTTTCCGAGCCGCTCCAGATCTTCGGGGGTTTTTGAATAGAGTTCACGAAATCCACTCTTTGTGAGAATACTATTCATCACATTATGAAGCGTGTGTGTTGCGAGCAGTTGGCGTGCCTCATCGATAATAGTGGTAAACACAGCGAGCTTATTTGTCTCGATAGGTGAAAGTGTTTCTCCGCGCAATACTTTTTGTTGGAGTATTTTACCAATGCCGCGTGTTGGTGTGTTGACCGCACGTTGCCATGCGAGGCGGTCGTTGGGATTATGTACGCATCGTAAGTAGGCCATCAAATCTTTAACCTCTTTCCGTTCATAAAAACGTACACCCCCAACAAGTTTGTACGGAATACGACTACGCACCAACTGTTCTTCGATGGCGCGCGACTGTGCATTGGTGCGATATAAAATTGCCATCTCGCGCGCAGGGATTCCTTTGCGTGCATGATCATGGAGAGATTGCGCAATAGCGAGGGCCTCTTTGCGTTCGTCTTCGTATACCATAATGACAATTTTCTCTCCCAAAGGGTTTGCGGTGCGGAGCGTTGTGGGTCTGCGTTCGTTGTTGCGCGAGATGACGCTTGCGGCCGCGTCGATAATAGTTTTGGTGGAGCGGTAATTATCTTCGAGTGCGATGACGTGCGTTCCCGGAAAATCTCGTTCAAAATTGAGAATATTGCGAAAATCCGCACCCCTCCACGAGTAAATTGCCTGATCAACGTCCCCTACTACACACAAATTGTGGTGCTTGTCGGAGAGTAGTCGCGTGAGGCGGTATTGCGCATGGTTGGTGTCTTGGTACTCATCAATATGCATGTGCGTCCATCGCGATTGCCAATACTCGAGTACATCACGATGGTTTTCAAGAAGAAGTACGGGCTTCATAAGCAAATCATCAAAGTCACAGGCACCCATCGTGTGTAGCCGAGATTCGTATGCGGCATAAATCTTTGCCACTAGCGTTTCAAATGGACTACTGGAGCGTTCTTCGGTCGTTGCGGGTCCCACACACTCATTCTTGAGGCTTGAAATCATATTGCGTATTGCCTCCGGGTCGTAGAGCTCAACATTGACCTCGTGTTCTTCGCAGAGTTCTTTAAAGAGCTTTACCACGTCATCACGATCAAGAATAGTGAATTGCTTCGGGAGACTGAACAAATGACCATGTTCTCGTAATATATGCACGCCTAGGGAGTGAAATGTCCCCACAAAAGGAAGAGTGGTGGTTGGGTCGTCCAGAGTCTTTTCGAGGATTGATCGGATGCGCTCCTTCATCTCTTTTGCTGCTTTATTAGTGAAGGTGACCGCGAGTACGTGCTCGGGAGGGGTTCCCTTCGTAATAATGTTCGCAATACGATGAGCAATAACCCGTGTTTTTCCGGACCCCGCTCCCGCAAGCACCAAAACCGGCCCCTCGGTCGTTTTTACCGCGTCACATTGTTGAGGGTTTAAATGGGCAAAAATGTCGAATTCTCCTTTATTCACAATGGTTTTTCGTCCACAGATAACTTGATAATACAGCCATTTTCTGATACTATTAACCCGTATACATTTCGCGCCTCACGGTAGGAATAGGTAAATCTTGGAGGCAAAGAGCGGCGCGACTAACCCAATCTTATTGACCGATTCATACAATTTATGGAGAAACTCGGTCGCATGCACCGACTTCTCCCCTACGTTGCCCTGCTTGTTGCAGTGGGCGCTGTTGTGGTTCCGACGGCTGTGGGTGCGTTTCGTTTGAGTGAGCTGTTTCGGACGATTTTTGGAGAGGAGCAACCTGTGCCGATTGTACTTGAGCAGGATACCGCGCTTGTTGCGGCACGCACGACGGACCCTCGAGACGCAGTCGGAGGAGCTGAACTCTTGTATGAAGGCGAAAGCGCGCTCCTTCCTGTTGTGGGACCGCTCGGAAACATTGCCGAAGCAGATGGTGCCAAGTTTTCACAGATTACCACATATACGGTGCGAGCGGGAGATACGGTTGCGAGCATTGCGAAGACATTTAACGTCAGCCAAGGAACAATTATTTGGGCAAACGACATAAAAGGCAAAACCCTTAAAGAAGGGCAGGAGTTGGTGATTTTGCCGGTGACGGGTATCAAATATACGGTCAAGCGAGGCGATACACTTGCTAAGATTGCAAAATCGTTTAAGGGTGATGAAGGAGAAATTCTTGCGTTTAACGATCTTACTTCAGCAGCAGATCTCGAGGTTGGTCAAATGTTGGTGATTCCTAACGTCGATCCTGATGCTGCAAACCAAACCACCACAGTGTCTCCTCGTATTGCGCGAGGGACGGGCGCACCGCTGATTGTAGGATATTTCTTGCGACCACTCGTAGGGGGCAGAAAAACTCAAGGAATTCACGGGTACAACTCGGTTGACCTTGCGGCTCCTTGCGGGACGCCACTCCTTGCATCAGCATCAGGAACAGTGGTGATTGCGCGTACGGGTGGGTGGAATGGAGGATATGGAAACTATGTTGTTATTTCGCACCCCAACAAAACGCAGACCGTGTATGGTCACATGCAACAAGTTATGACGACCGTTGGTACCTATATTGAGCGTGGTCAACAAATTGGACTCCTGGGCACCAGTGGTCATTCAACGGGTTGCCACGTGCACTTCGAAATCCGAGGAGCGAAGAACCCATTTTAATCATGTTACATAACACCGCCTCTGTGGGCGGTGTTATGTGCTATTTTTCAACCTGTGTGAGCAATCTTTCAAGATTCGCGAGTTCCACATCTTCTTCGGGGGTTCGCAAGGGCTGTGCTTTGAGAAAAGCGACTCTTGCACGCATGTGATCGTAGGGATCGCGGTCGAAAGGGCTTCCTTCTTCATATCGCACCATAAGCATTCGAAAATAAGTAATATCGGTATAATATCACAAAGAAGTAAGAATTGCGGAGACAATAGCTAGCGTTTTCTTGCGGGGAGTGGTGCCAAACCACCGCATGTTGCGTCTTGTGGTCCATATACCCACGATGCAATGCGTTTTGCAGTTGCAATGTCGAGACTACTGTCGAGTGTAGGAAGGTCTGAAAAATTAAGCTGCGCTTCTGTGACGCCAAACCATTTGAGTATGCTGAGCGCATAGAGTAAATGTCCGCGGGGTGTGGGGTGTATACCGTCAACCGTATACACAATATCCGATCCCTTTGTGTATGCCTGACAACTGTTTGATCGCCACGGAATGAGCCCGAGCGACGGATCGCTATCAACAAAATTTTTAAGCAAGACGTTGTGGTCTTGCCAGTTGTTTGCCGCCACATATTTGAGGGCGTTGCCGGTGATTGCCGCTTTTTCTTCGAGGCTTGGGGTTGTTGCAAGACCAATAACCGTAATAGAGTTATATTGTCGGATGATTGAAACAAATTCCGAGAGTGACGTTTTAAATAGATCACTGGGGATGGAAACCCCCGCGTCTTCTGCGATCACGATGTCGTAGGGGTATGCGCGCATACTGCGACTAATTGTGTGAGCATAATTTGCGTAGCTTTTTCCTTTTGATCCACTGGTATAGAGAGAGACGTTGGTTAAATCACAATAACTTTTGTCGAGGAGTAAGCCAACAATTTTTCCGTAATGGTAGGGTTTGCGGTAGTCCGCGGTAATGCTATCGCCCTTAAAGAGTATATTGTCGTTGTTGAGTACCTGCAAATTTGCGGGACTTGTTGTGGTGGCATTTGTGCCGTTGCATGTACTCGCCTGTTTTGTTTGATATGCAAATTCATCGGACCCATGTCGTAAGCCCACAAGCGCGAGTCCTGCCGCTAACGTGAGTACACTTATGATGGCGGTTCGTACGCCCATGCGTGTTTTGTCTTTAATCATTACTTGCATACCTTTATTATACACCATGGCGGGGTCTAAATTGTATAGCTTCGAGGACGTGCGCCTCTCCCACCTGCTCGGCGTCTGCAAGGTCGGCAATGGTGCGTGAGACTTTCATGAGCTTATGAAATGCGCGTGGCGAGAGTTGAAGAGATTTTGCCGCACGTTCGAGTGTTGCGCGTGCGCCGTCATCGAGCGCAATCAGACGGTCAATGTCGCGCACACCAATTGCGCTATTTGAGCGATACGGTGTTCCGCGAAGGCGCTCTTGTTGTTTGTGCCACGCGCGAGCGACGCGTTCGCGGATAGTGAGTGATGACTCTTCTTTTTCGGTCGAGCGGAGCGTGTCGTAGTCCACATGTGGCACCATTGCCCACAAATCAATGCGGTCAACAATGGGGCCAGAGAGCTTTCGTGCATACCGCGCGAGTTGCGCGGGCCCGCACGCGCACGGGTCTTTCGTGCCCTGTTTGCCACACGGACAAAGGTTCATCGCCGCGACCAACAAAATATCAGAGGGAAACTTTTCGGTGCGTTGTACGCGTGAGACGGTAATTTCTCGGTCTTCGAGAGGCTCACGCAACGATTCGAGCACCCTTCCTTCAAATTCAGAAAACTCATCAAGAAAAAGTACGCCACGATGTGCGAGCGTGAGTTCTCCGGGCTTGGGATATGCTCCCCCACCAACAATGGCGGCATATGAGCTTGTGTGGTGTGGTGATCGAAACGGTCGTTCGCGCATGAGTCCACTTTCCGAGGGGTCGGTACTGCCCGCGATAGAGTGAATAACCGTGACCTCGAGTGCGTCGTCGTGTGAGAGCGGAGGAAGAATATCAGCGAGCGCTCGCGCGATGAGCGTCTTTCCTGTTCCGGGAGGCCCATGCATACCGAGATGATGAAGTCCTGCGGCCGCGATTTCTGCCGCCCGTTTTGCGAGTGCCTGACCGCGGATGTCTTCAAAACCATGGAGCGAACGCTTTTCGTGCGGAGCGTTGTCGGTGTGCACCGTCGGTTCAAGGAGCGCGCGGCCCTCAAGATGATCAATGACAGATTTGAGTGTTGGTGCGCCGTAAACACGTACGCCCGCAATGAGTGATGCTTCTTCTGCGTTGTCGAGAGGCACAAAACATTCAAGCAGTCCTGCGCGCTTTGCTTCGCGCACCACCGCAAGGACTCCCCGCAAGGGTTTGAGCGTGCCATCAAGTCCAAGTTCACCCAAAAAACATTTTCCTGCAGGATCAAAGCGAATTTGTCGCGTGCCGAGCAAATATCCCAAGGTCATGGCGAGGTCGTGCCACGCGCCTTCTTTGCGTACATCGGCAGGAGAAAGGTTGATGGTGATGCGGTAATGACGCTTATGCGGAGGTTCGCATTCGGCATTGCGCACTGCTGATGTTAAGCGTTCTTTTGCTTCCTCAACTGCTTTATCGGGGAGACCAACTAAAATAAAACGCTGCATTCCGGGTGCAGCGTCTACCTCGACAGTGATGAGTTGCCCACGAATTCCCTCAACTTGTCCTGAGTGGACGCGGGTCGACATATTATGCGTGCTCGACGCAGGTTGTTGCCGAAGGATTTGCTTCGAGTCGCGCGGGAGGAATTTCTGTGCCGCATGTGGTGCACTTTCCGTAACTTCCATCAGCAATGCGCGCGAGCGCGGTGTCAATTGCACGAAGACGTTTTTCTATTTCTTCTTCAACGAGGACGCGGTTTTCGAATTCTTCTGCTTCGTCTGCGTGGCCACTTTCGTCGGCGTCTGATCCCCCAAGATCTACCGGAGTCGGTGTCCAGTCTTCTTCGCCGCCGGTTGTTGTTTTTTTACCGAGTGTTGCGAGCAAGGACTCAATTTCTGCGCGCTCAGCATCAAGTAGTTGTTTTGCGTGTGAAGTATCCATTTGCCCATTATACACTACTGGATTGGTCCTTGTAGAGCACGGTCAAGTGCGCGAAGGAGCGCCTCGTGTGATGAGGCAACAATGACTGTTTTTCCACTCATAATGAAGTATCCCCCGAACTGCTCCCCTGCTCCGGTCACCGCCGTTCGTGTGTCGATGTTTTTTGTGAGGACGTCTTTAAAAATATATGCACTGACTGGTGAGCGTGTACCAAATTGCGCAGAAAGATTAGGCAAAAGAGACGATTCCCACACGAGAAGGCCCGCAAAAGCCGCGCGCGCGTCTGTTGTCTCAAAAATAAGCACAACACCATCCTCGCTTCCGTAATGGAGCATGAGTGTCATGCGGTTTGTGAGGACTGAGGCGAGTTCAGATGGTACAGAAAGACCAAACAAACGAAGTATGTCTGCTCGGTTTGTATAACGGAGGTTTGCGCCCTCGCCAATAGAGACCGCAACCTCACGGAGCTGTCCTTCGCCAAGCCGTGTTTTGCGCAAATCACGAATTGCAGTGAGTGCCGTAGCGGGGTCTTCGGTGTTGAGGGTAATGGTGCTATCGACATCACCCGAAAGAATAGGTGTTGGGCGAGGAGGAATGATTACGGGAACAGGGCGATGTGTATACCAATACAGTCCGTAGATTGCGAGCCCCAGTACTATAGCGCCAATAACACCCAAGACAATGCCGAGGGTGTGGTTTGGGGTTTCTATGGGTTGGCTGGCTTTACGATCTTCGTTCGCTGCCGCTAAATCCAAAATGGTCTTCTGCTCGTGAGTCCAAGCCGAAGCGGCGTCAGTTTTGAGTGTGTGAATTGTAGGAACGTTGTTGTCAGTCACAATGATGAAAGTCAAAAGACTTCCGCGCTATTATTTTGCTCCGCCTCCGTTCTTTGGTTTGAGCGTCGTGAGTGCCTTTACTGAAAGGTTAATACGCCCAAGCTCGTCGATACCTACTATCTTAACAGGAACAATATCCCCCACTGCAACCACGTCTTCAACTTTTCCGACGCGGAATGGTGCGAGTTCGCTAATGTGTACGAGTCCTTCGGTGTTGGGAGCGAATGTAACCATTGCCCCAAATGGGAAAATGCGTGACACTTTTGCTTCGGTAAACTCTTCGCCGATTGCATATTCTTTCGTGAGACCCTTTATGCGCGCAACTGCGGCGTCTAAGTTTTCCATGCTTGGGCTCGACACAAACACCGTGCCATCTTGTTCGACATCAATCGTTGCTCCGGTCTCAAGAATGATTGCGTTGATGTTTTTTCCTCCGGGCCCAATAAGGTCGCGAATGCGGTCAGGATTGATCGACATCTTCAGAACTCGTGGAGCATACTTTGAGAGCTCTCCTCGTGGTGCAGGAAGTTCGGCAAGTATGGTATCCATAACTTTGTGGCGTGCAGTCTCCGCGTCTTTAAATGCGGCACGAATGACATCCATCGGAACTCCTTCGACTTTCACATCCATTTGAATAGCAGTGACTGCACTGCGCGTTCCTGCAACTTTCAGATCCATGTCACCGTAGTGGTCTTCGGGCCCCTGTAAGTCGGTGAGGACTTGGTATTTGCCTGAATCATCCATTACGAGACCCATTGCAATGCCCGCGACAGGTTCGCGAAGCGGAACCCCCGCGTCCATAAGCGCCAAGCACGAAGCAGACACCGACCCCATCGATGACGATCCGTTTGAAGACAGGGTTTCAGATACCACGCGAATGGTATAAGGAAAATCTTCTTTTGCAGGAATAACAGCTTCAAGTGCTTTTTCGGCAAGTGCGCCGTGTCCAATTTCGCGTCTCCCTGGAGCGCCCATGCGTCCTGTCTCTCCTACCGAAAACGGAGGAAAGTTGTATTGGTGCATAAAGCGCTTTTTCGAATTGGGTTGACTCATGGAGTCAATGAGGAGTTCTTCTGCGGGAGATCCCAGCGTTACCACTGAGAGAATGTGTGTGTCTCCTCTAAAAAAGAGTCCGGAACCATGTGTGCGAGGAAGAATTTTTGCGTGTGCTTCGAGTGGGCGAACTTCATTCATTGCGCGACCATCTGCGCGCTTGTTGTGTGCGAGCGCCTGCACGTGCATTTCTGCATCAATTGCGTGTTCAAGAATGTCGCCAATGCAGTCTTTTGTGGCCTCGGGGCACGCTTCTTTCGCAGCCTTTTCCCAGTCAGTGGTGAGCGCATCAACAAGATCGTAAAATTCTTTTTTGCTTCGAGGTGAGTCCCAAATTGCGGTAATGCGACTCGCAAAATCTTTTTCAAGCAGTGTGTTGAGCGTGGGTTGTTCGTCGTAAATAATAGGAACAACTTTTGTTTTGCCCATTTCTGCAACAATCTTTTTTTGGAAGTCTTCGAGTTTTGTAATTTCTGCGCGAGATGCATCAATCGCATCAAGTACTGCCGCGCTTGCCGCGCCCTTCGACTTTCCCTCGAGCATGTTTACGTTTCCGTCCTTGCCCGACACAATGAGTTCAAAATCCGCGTCCTCGCGTTCTGCTTTTGTGGGCCAGTAGAGTAGTTCTCCGTTTTTTGAAACAACGCGTACGGTTGACACAGGGCCATTCCATGGAATGTCTGATGTTGCGAGCGCAAGTGATGCCCCAAACATTGCGAGCATGTCGGCGCTATTATCGTCATCGACTGAAAGTACCATAACACTTACCTGAATATCGTAACGCATGCGTCCATCAAAAAGCGGACGAATCGTACGGTCAATAAATCGGCCAACTAAAATAGCATCTTCTGATGGTTTTGCTTCTCGGCGCAAAAATCGTGACCCAGGAACGCGTCCTGCAGCATAAAATTTTTCCTCGTAATCAACGGTGAGGGGAAAGTACGAAGCGCCCTCCTTGGGAAACTTTCCCATGACGGCGTTTGCGAGTATCACCGTTTCTCCGAGCGTAATGAGTACCGAGCGGTTTGTTTGCGACGCCATTGAGTTAAATTCAACAGTGAGTGCACGGCCTCCTATAGTTGTTTCAAATCGTTTTCGTTCCATGGTGAGTTAAAGGTGAATGATAGGTTCTTTTTTCCCTCCTTTGGGGGATCCTCCCGAGGAGGGTGATTTTTTTGGCGGAGGCTCTGGTTCGGTATCGTCGGGAGGGGTGGTGTCTTCCGAAATTGCATCATCGACTTCGTCCATTGCAATGTCCTCGTCACTCTTACGAGAGAAAAATCCACCCTTTTTCATGGTAAATCTGCCGGGCTCGAGATCGAGGTCAATGAATTCGTCACACACCTCTTTGAGTTTTGAGCTGGTACTGCGCCCAAAGGCAATAACCTCAACACGACGACCCTTGTTTTTGACGTACTCAAGCATTTCCTTAAAGTCGCCATCTCCCGAAATAAGCACAATCGCGTCAACAATCTCTGCGGTGCGCACTGCGTCAATCGCAAGACCAACGTCCCAGTCTGCCTTTTTTGCGCCACCAAAGAATTCTTGGAGGTCCCGAACACGAGTTTCAATACCGAGGGACACGAGTGCATCAAAAAACGGTTGTTCCTCCCCTGTTTTTGTGCGCACAACGTAGCCAAAGGCACGAATGAGCTTTCTGTCCGCGACTGCGGCTTCGAGTACCTCGCGAAAATTCACACGCGCGCCATAGAGACTGCGCGCCGAATGGTAGAGGTTTTGAGCATCAATAAACACCGCAACACGTTGGTCGGGGTGTTTGACGTTAGCAATCATTATTTCTTAAGTCCAAGCTTCTTGATGGTCTTCGTGTAGGCCTTTGCGTCGTTTTGCTCTAAGTATTTGAGCAGCTTGCGACGATGGGACACCATCCCGAGAAGACCTCGGCGAGAGTGGTTGTCCTTGCGGTGCTTTTTTAAATGACTTGCGAGGCGGTCGATTTCTTTAGAAAGAAGCGCAACCTGAACCGAAGCAGACCCTGTGTCTTTGTCGTGCACACGGTGTTCGGTGATAATATTCGTCTTTTCCTTCGTTTTAAGCATAGAAAAGTCGGATTTTCGAGAAAACCCGAATCGGTAGTAATGAACGCACTATAGCAAATAACCCACCCCCCGTCTAGGGCGGGCGAAGAGGCAAGAGTTACGACGCCCGCCTTCGCCAAAGGCTGCGGCGGGGCAAGCATGAGGCAAGAAATTGCTTCGCGACGGCGTATTCATACATCTTAAATCATACTTCATAACTCTTGTGCCATTTCGTGTTAAAATATTGTGCGACCTATGTCCTCATCAAACTCCCCGCAACCAGCAAAAATCCAACACCAAGCCAGCCTCAAGATGCTCCGAGAGTTTTTGGAGTATCTGGAGATTGAGCGTGGACGGTCACTCAAGACTTTGGCGAATTATGACCACTATCTCAGGCGATTTTCCGAAATCTCGGGCATTACCGACCCCAAGCATATTACCGAAGACGCGGTGCGGAGATACCGCATGGAGCTTAATCGTTTGGGAGGAGGGGCGGGTTTAGCGCGAAGAACGCAAAACTATCACCTCATTGCGCTCCGTGCGTTTCTCAAGTTTTGTCGTAAGCGCGACGTGGTGACACTCGCTCCCGAAAAGATTGAACTCGCGAAGACGTTGGAACGCGATATTGCTGTCCCCCACCCCGAGGAGCTCGAGCGTATTTTATCTGCACCAAAAGGCGGCACTCTGCGGGGCTTGCGCGATCGCGCGATTCTCGAAACGCTCTTTTCGACGGGGCTTCGCGTGAGCGAGCTCGCAAATCTTAATCGTGATAGCATTGACCTCTCTCGTGGAGAATTCTCGGTACGCGGAAAGGGAGGAAAAATTCGCGTTGTGTTTTTGTCGGATGGTGCAAAATTAGCAATCAAAGCATATCTCGATAAACGCACCGATATTGAAGAATCGCTCTTTGTGGGCGGGCGGAAGAAAGCGACCGAACGTCTCACCCCTCGCCAAATGCAGCGTCTCGTAAAGTTTTACGCCATCGCCTCAGGAGTATCGGGACACGTAACACCGCACTCATTACGGCACTTTTTTGCGACCGATTTACTATTAAATGGTGCGGACTTGCGTTCAGTGCAGTCGCTTCTTGGGCACTCTTCTATTACGACCACGCAGGTTTATACCCATCTCACCGACCGCCAACTGAAAGAGGTGCACACACAGTTCCACGGAAAACAGAGACGGAAGAGTTAGGAGGTAAGAGTTATGAGTTACGAGTGTATTATGGTAATTCGTGTGCTTTGATGGTATAAGTTAGTTTGTGGGTTTGAGAGCTTATGAGTTTTTGAGTTTGCGTTACATCGTTTTGTGTAACTGTTGAACTCCATAACTGACAAACTCATTACTGGATCACCGGCCTCGTGGTGAAATGGATATCACAGCAGCCTTCGAAGCTGTTATTGGGGGTTCGAATCCCTCCGAGGTCACAAATAGAAAAGTCCCCTGTGGGGACTTTTCTATTTGTGACCGAGAAGACTATGCCTGCGCATAGTCTGTGAGGGATTCGAAGGTCGCAGCGATGCTCCGAAGGAGCCGCGAGGCGGGGGGGTCGAGAGTACTTAGCAAAGAAGGAGCAGAGCGACTGATGAGCTTAGTAACTCGTGACCGAACCCTCCGAGGTCACAACGGACACAAAGAACCGCCAGCATTGCTGGCGGTTCTTTGTGTCCGAGAGCAGAGAGAATAAATAATAGAGAAGAAAGGACGACGAAACTTATGGGGTCGCGACCGAGGAGGCGGAAGCCGACGAGCGTTGTGACCGAATCTACAGCGAAGAGGTCACATCAACGAAACGCACCTTCAATTTTGGGTAGGAATTTTTTGTTTAAAAGGCATCTTTTGTAGGCTGTTTTCGAGTTTTTGCTTGGGCGTTCAAAATAGTTGGAATGAACCAAAAAAATAACGCCACAGATACCGCCCAAAATAAAAACGCTCCAGCACCAAAATAAAAGTTTACCCCAGCCATAAAAAGACCGAATATTCTTTTGAAGAGCGAATCAAACATAAGAGTTAAATAAGGAGGGGCCTCTTGTAGGAGGTGTTTAGCCCTCTTAGATTTTTGGTACAACTCCATTTCAACGTTCTTCTCTTGTGGTGTTTGCGTGTGTGTAGATCCTCGCTCTTTGACACGTAACCATATCTGGTCGTAGATTATCGAAAAAATTCCCGTTAGTACGCCAGTTGCTATACCAAACTTTGCGCCCAAGATTGCTTTGTCGTAGTCTTCTGTAAAAACAATCCCGACGAGACTCACAAAAAGAACACAGACGAGGATGATAAAAAAAGGCTTTGTAACCTTTTTAAAAAATAAAACGTTCAGCATCATCAGCGCAAGGCTCACAAAAAACACAGTATACACCAACTGAACCAGGAGGCTGCTACTCACGTCATCAGCAATAAGTATCACCCCAAACAGGAGATAACATATCGACCCCAGTATTAGTGAATAAAATCCTAGCGTTTGGAGGCGTTCTTTGTCCAAAGCAAAAAAACTCTTGAGATATAATATTGCCGCAGATAAGACAAAAAGGAACATTCCTCCAACCAGTACATTCGTCAATAAAGACACCACCATATAATAAAATCGTAACATGGGCTTGTGTATCATCAAAAATGGCGAGCCGGGGTCGCGACCGAGGAGGCGAAAGCCGACGAGCGTTGTGACCGAATCTATATCGAAGAGGTCACAAAATAAAAAATCCCAAGCGCGCTTGTGCGGTGCTTGGGACTAGGATTTGCGGAGCTTCTCTTTCGCGGGTTCTTCGGTCGTGGAGACGGCCTCCAGCGCGGAGTCGTAACATCGGTGTCGAACGCTGTTGTTTTCAACAATAACACTGTGGTCCATGCTTCCTATAACCTTTCCGGTTACAAGGTTTCCGAGGGCATCAGTGCCCGTCACGGTGGTTCCTAAAGAAAATTTTGGTTTGACCTTTTTGCGGATTCTTTTCATTCTCACCTCGACGACACACCATTGTTACTTCGTAGGTAGTGTAAAGCATCAACACAAAATCACCAAACAACCGAAACTAACCCCCCACCAACACAATCATATTATGCACAACCATCTTATTTAGAGCAGGGATTGTGTGGAGTATTATGGGTAGTATGAACCCACCTCCCAAGAAGCGGCAACAAGCGATAGCGCTTCGTAAAAAAGGAAAAAGCTACAGAGAAATCAGCAAAAAGATTGGTGTTGCAAAATCATCACTCAGTCTATGGCTGAAGCACATTAAACTCTCAGAGAAGCACCGGCAGAGGCTCTACACAAAACAGATAGCCATTCTCTCGCGTGGAACTCCAAGTCAAATCGAGCGTCGTAAGAGAGAGGTGGACGAAATTGTCAAAGGTGCCGAAGCAGAGGTGGCAAAAGATACTGCGCACAGTGCAACAATACGACTTATGGGTGCCGCAATGTATTGGGCGGAGGGCAGTAAAACCAAATCTTTTCAATTCACAAATTCAGATCCCCGCTTCATTTTGTTCATGGTGCGTTGGGTAGAAAGTAGTTTTCACATTAAGCCCACGCAACTGAAAGCGTGGCTGAATATCTACCCACAACAAAACGAAAAGGCAATCATTAAGTTTTGGTCGGATCTTACGGGGGTGCCACCAAAGAACTTTGGAAAAACGTACGTGAAGCCGCTCAGCTCGGGGTACAAAAAGAATAACTTGTATTATGGAACCATAAAGATACATGTTCCCAAAGGCACGGATATTCGGTATCGTGTATATGGATGGATTAACGCGATGTTGCGTCTTGTCGATAAAGATGTACATTTAGTAGAAAGCCGATGGGGAGCATTGCGAGAAGTAAGACGCGAACTCCCAAACTTGTAGTACAGTTTTCACCAGATAACTCATATACTGGGCAGTATCCAGTAGCAATGCGCCCGTAGCTCAGCTGGTAGAGCAGCGCTCTCTTAAAGCGACGGTCCTTGGTTCGATCCCAAGCGGGCGCACCACAAAGCTGCAACAAAGTTGCAGCGAGTCAGGAGACATGAGTCAGGAAGCAAGAGTATTATTTCGTAATTTGCGTCGTACTCATGACTCCTGCTTCGTGCATCATGACTCAACAAAAGTTTCGCACATGAAAATCCCCACAGAAATATCCCAGATCATTACGGCACTCGAATCCCATGATTACGAGGCTTTTTTGGTTGGTGGGTGTGTGCGCGACGTGGTGTTGGGTAAAACTCCAAAAGATTGGGACATAACGACCAACGCCAAACCCGAAGACATCCAACGGCTCTTTCCCGAACATGTATACGAAAACACCTTTGGCACCGTTGCGGTAAAAACGTCATCAGATGATGCGTCACTTGCGCTTGTTGAAGTAACTCCCTACCGCACCGAATCCACCTATACTGACAAACGACATCCCGACAAAGTACAATTTGCCGACAGACTTGAAGACGATTTATCGCGACGAGATTTTACCATTAACGCGATGGCGGCGCGCATGAAGGACGGCAAGATTGCTGAAATTATTGATCTCCACGAAGGGAAAAAAGATCTCAACGCAAAAACGATTCGTGCGGTGGGTGACCCGAACGAGCGCATGGAAGAAGACGCACTTCGTATGCTTCGCGCAGTACGATTTGCTTGCGAGTTGGGGTTTACGATAGACAAAGCAACAGCGGAGGCAATCACCACACACGCAGCGTCACTCAAGGATATTTCGGCAGAACGCATTCGTGATGAGCTCACGAAAATGATATGCTCAGCGCTTGCAGGCAGTGGCATTGAAACACTTCGCGCACTTGGACTCATTGAATATATCCTTCCGGAACTTCTTGAGGGTTATAATGTCGGGCAAAATCTTCACCACATTTATACCATTTGGGAGCACAACGTACGCGCGCTTGAGTGCGCAGTAGAGAATGATTGGTCGCTCGTTGTGCGTCTTGCGGCACTGCTGCACGATGTCGGTAAACCGCGCACAAAAAAAGGAGATGGAAAGTATTCAACATTTTATGCGCACGATGTAGTTGGTGCGCGTATGGCGAAGACAATACTCAAGCGTCTCAAGTTTTCGAACGATATCATTGAGCGTGTGACACTGCTGGTGCGGTGGCATTTGTTTTACTACAACGTTGACGAGGTGACGGACTCGTCGGTGCGTCGGCTCATCAAAAATGTAGGCCCAGAAAACATGGATGACCTCATTAATGTGCGTATTTGTGATCGCATTGGGTCGGGTGTTCCCAAGGCAGAGCCGTACAAGCTTCGGCACTTTCGCTTTATGGTTGAAAAACTACAACGTGACCCCATCAGCGTTGGCATGCTGAACATTGATGGTAAGCGTTTAATGGAGGTCACCGAGCTCCCTCCTTCTCCAAAAGTTGGTCAACTGCTCGCGATTATGCTCGAAGACGTACTCGACGACCCAACACGTAATACTGCCGAGTATCTTGAGTCGCGCGCACAAGAACTTGCAAACATGAGCGACGAAGCACTCAAAGGACTTTCCGCACGCGCAAAAGAAACATCACAACACGTCGAATCAGAAGAAGTCACAAAACTGAAGTCGAGGCATCACGTGCAGTAATAAATATACTCATAACTCATGTACAAAAAAGCCGCATCATGTGATGCGGCGCGGTAAACCCGATCAATTTGGACGATCTTTTCTCACACGTTTCTGTTGTCGTCGTTTACGGAAGACCTCGAGAATGCTTTCCTCGATTTGCCCTCCTCCAACCTGACGGAAAACACGAAACGAGGTTCCATCTATGCCCCGAAGACGCTCGACGAACTCGTGGTTGGGCACCTCCCAGAGCATGCGGAATTCCCCACGCTTGAGTCCCGATTCTCCGGTTACAATGACCTTGCATCTGTGTGCGCAGATGCCAAATGCGTCGGAGTCCCGAAGCTCTCGTGCAAGCACCTCATTGGTAAATTTCGTGCGTTTACCCTTTGGTTCTATATACCAACGAATGTGTTCTTTTTCTTTTCGCGTCTTGATGGGTAACAAGGGCGTGCCTCCCAGACTGGTTTTGCTGAATTATACATTATATGGATTAATTTTGCAAGTAATATATGCATGAAAATCACCCCTCAGATAGGCACAAAAAATAAACAGCATATGTGTGCTGTTTATTTTTTTGTAGTGTCGGGCCGCTGAGAATTGAACTCAGTCTACACGCACCCGAAGCGTGCGTACTACCGGTATACGACGGCCCGTGCTTCTTATTGTTTTGAGTCATGAGTCAGGAAGCAGGAGTCATGAGAACGCAAGTTAAACGTAAAAACTCTTGCCTCGTGACTCATGCCTCTTGCATCGCGTCGAACCTCCACGCCCCACATTCCATCTACCGCATCTCAACAACGCGTACACCAAATGTACCCGAAAGTAATCATAATGAAAAGTAACCCATCACATCGTATGCTTACTTCCTACATCATAACTCTTACCTCTTTGTGCCCTCACTTACTTTGCGCCGGCGAGGCGTATCAACTCTCCTTTGTACCCCGCGACCTCCTCTTTTACAACGTCATCAAAGTTTTTTACTGCAGTTCTCAAGTAATTAAACGATTCCTCGACATCTTCGGGATGTTTCATGAGAAAGTCGTTGAATTGCGTGCGTTGTTCTTCGCTGAGTTCGCTGACGACGCGTGTTCCGATGCGTCTGAAAATGACTTCGATAAACGAGTTTAAGAACTGTTCGCGTTCTTCTGGGGATAGGGTGTAGAGACCGAGTTCCGTAAAGAGGTCTGCGTCGAGATATTTTTCTACCGGATTTGTTTTTGGCATAGGGTAGCCGTTAGTGAATAAATATTATGACGCCGCGCTTACCGCAAGAGCGTCCGTGTGAGATTTCATAAATTGCCCGACTGTCATTCTGCGAATTTCTGCGCAATCTGGATTGACGTCAAGCATCATTTGGCGGAGACTTTCGGCGTCTTCACGGTAAATGCGGAAGATTGCTGCAAGATTACTCCCTGCCTGTTTTGCAGTGCGCGCGCCCTCAGTCATTGTGGCAAAATCATCCATGCGCATATCTTGAACAGACGCAAAGAAGTCCGGAGAAATACTGTGTGACTCGAGCACAGTACCAAAATCCGTAATGTTCGCGAGATAATCTGTATTCCCAATGAGTTGTTGCTGTAGATTTATGAGCTCGTTGTGGTACGACGTCATCTGCGCGAGTACTCCTGGTGGGTAGCCTGCAGTACGCATAGTTTCTTCGAGGCCGTCAATTTGATACGAAAGCGTTGCGATAGTGGCCTCTTGTTGATCGAGGGTGGATGCCGCAAACGCTGCAGTCGCCTCTTGTACACCTTCCGGAGAATAGAGTTGTTCGGGGAACCCACTCATGTCTGGAGTTGATGCAACTCCCGTGCGGAGCGCCTCACGCGCCGAGGCAAGCACCCCCGAATGACTTTCTACCAATGTTGCGGGTGGAAGTGATGGTCGCTCGAGCCACCGAGGAACAGGGATGTTGTTATTAAGCAACGTTTCGCGATAGTAGGCGGTGTTTCCTACTTTGAAGTGATCTTTTGCGTAATCACCAACTTGGAATATCCAGTGACCATCTTTTTGCGAGAGCATGACTTGATCTCCCGCGTGCGTGAGGTCGACCGAGCTAATCGGAACTTGAATGTGTTTGCCGTGTTCTGTTACCATCTCGACGGTTGAATTCGCCCACGCCTCATTAAACATCGCTTTCGTCATTTTTACGGGGCCATCAGTGCCTTGGACAGTATCACCAATAAAACTGTGAGCCACTTTCCACACATTTCCTCCGTGACCAATCGTCAACACATTTGCTTCGGTGACATCAGGGATAGGAAGCGGATCAGGTAATACTTCTGCGGGGTTGATTCCTGTGGGTGGCGTTTCGGTGATGCCTTCAGTTCCACAAATGCCAAGTACGCGTGCGCGGCAGCGCTCGAGAATACTCGTGCCATCTCCCGTGTGGCCTCCCCCGCCAACATGTTCAATCCCTCCTCCTGTCGCCGCTCCAGCCCCCGCACCAGCGCCCGAAGGAATGCCTCCTCCCCCACCTCCTACGGGCGTGGGAATTTTCGGATCATGGAACCATCCAAGTACTGAGTCACGGAGACCATTGATGTATCCGGGAACACGATCCCAGTCCACCGATGACAACGCCATTCCTCCACCGACTGCGAGTCCTGTGCCGATCGCGAGACGTCGGCGCCACTTTGTGCCAATGAGTTGTGCCGCGCGTTCTTGTGCCGAAAAGCATTGTCCTCGTTCGAGCGCGAACGCTCTTGCATCTGTGTCAACCTTCGACATAATTTTGAGTGCTTTTGCGTGGTCTTCAAGCCAACCCTCTTTGCCGGCGAGCTCTGCGCGCAATCGTGCCTCGAACGCTCTCGAACGCTCATCATTTACAACATCTTTCTCTTGTTGAATGCGATTCATCTCGGCGGTTTTCTTTCGTTTTGCGCGGTCATCAAGTCGTTTACCGAAGAATCGTTCCACACCACTTGTTATTGTCGCAGAAAGACTGCCCGCAAAGAGTGATCTTCCCACGCGCGAGCCAACTGCCAATGGAACTCCTATCGCTCCTAACGCACCAATACCCGTTGCCGCCATCACTCCTCCAACACCTCCTGCGATAGCCGCACTGACTGCAATGCGCTTCCAACGCGGTTGTTTATTAACCCACTCACCATAACGACGAAAGAGCCCTTTTTCTTGTTCGGTTTGCGCAACGCATTCTCCACGTTGTACCTCGTGTTCGGGGTAGAAGTTTGTTGCCGCGAGGAATATCGTACGCGCAGAGTATGTTATTGCCTCGTTTTCAAGCTCTTTTTTTGTAAGGCTAGGGTTGCGCTCCTTGTTGTCCTCTTTCCATCGGTCGAGCCACGCAACTTTCATTGCGTCGAGTCGGTGTTCGAGTTCGAGTTTGCCCTTGCGAATCTCACTTTCGAGATGTGCGCGCGTTGCGGGGTTCTTCTCTTTTGAAAATTGTTTTTCGAGCGCAAGGAGTTCTGCTTGTTTATCTTTTGTATATGCGGCCTCTGCGAATAGTGTGCGCGTGCTGGCGTTTAGCCCCTCTCCTTCGCGTTTACACAATCCAAGACCCAAAAGTTTTTCCTGAGCAGCGTCTGCTTTCGCGTTTTTTCCCGTTAAAAAATGATAAAAAAACTCAGCGCCTTTATCGAGTACGGCGCGATCAACCGATTCACGCGCTGCGGGCGGCGCTTCTTCATCTGGGGTTGGTCTTGTCGGAGGAGTCTCTCGCCGTGGTGTTCCTGGAGCTGGTGTTGGTGCGGATCCTCCTGTGCCACTACCACCAGCTGATGTCGCTCCCCCACTTCCTGCCCCGCCGGTGCTTGTTCCTCCCGTAGATGTTGCTCCCCCGCCTCGTCGTCCTCCTGAAGATCCTCCACCATCTCCCGCGTTACGAATTCTTCGCGAACGTGCGGGACTCGTTGCCGGAGCTGTTTCAGGTGCATCGGGAGTTGCTGGTGGTTCGGTGTCGGGGCTTATGCTTCGCGTGCGCGGGCCTCCCGCAGGTGCTACTCCCCCACTGCTCGCCGGTGCAACTTCTTCCGCGGCGCTATCGGGCGCAACCGCCCCCGCCTCTGGTTGAGCTGGTGTTGCGGACGCTCCCGCCTCCGGTGTTGTTCCGCTCGATGCTGTCGCGGGAGACGACTCGGTATGGGCCACAGCGCTTGCCGCCGCCATAACATCTTCAATCCCCGCCAAATCTACGTCACTTGTTGGTGCCGCAGCTTTTTCTGGAGATTTTGCCGCCGCCCTTGCGGGTGTCGCAGGCGCGGTTACTTTGTCGATTTCTGGGGGAGTCCCCGCTCCCGATGCTCCTTCTAATCCAGCCATGTAAAAAATCACGAGTTAGTGATAACCCTTGTAGTATAGCAAGAGAATATACACAAGGCGTGTGCATATCGGGTTATGTTTGTCACGTTGTGGGTAGATGAGTGTCGAACGCATTTTTAATAGGCATAAATAACAACACCCGCCGTTCATATGAACGGCGGGTGTTTGTGACACTACTTTACGAAGCAATTATTGGTCCTGTTCGAGTGATTGGCGTGTCATGGGGCCAACTTTTCCGGTTTGTGGAATGTTGTGTTGGCGTTGATATTCAATGACCGCATTTCGTGTTGTGGGGCCGAAGAGTCCCGTGCTTGGGGTTGTTTTGGGGAAAATTCCAAGCTGGCGGAGTTTTTCTTGAAGTGCATGCACCTCGTCGCTTTGGCTTCCCACTGACATGTCATGGGCAAATGCTGATATCGATGTTCCAAGCGCACTACCTGAGTTTCCGGGGTTTCCGGGGTTTGTAGGCGTTTCTCCTTCTATTACCGGAGGAATCGGGGGATTTACGGGAACGGTGCCGCCGGGAGGAGTCGATGGCTCATTGCACGGGTCAATGGGCATACTTATTGGGCTTTTCGTTGTTCCTACATTTCCTGTGGTGTTTTGTGGCTGTACAGGATCAAGAGGAATTGGCTGAGGAAATATCTTCCTATCGTCACGATAGCAATATCCTGAATACGCGATTCGTACAAGATATGCCTTCTTTTGCCCAGTAGAATCGATATGTGCATATACCGTTGCCGCTGAGCCCACTTTCAGTTGGCTTGCCGATGCAACAATTAAACTAAACTTGTCGAGCACTAGCACGTTATTTGGTGAAACAGTTTCACTCCCCGCGGAGGTACAAGCGACACTTTTACCACTTGAGTCGCTCATCATGGGGCATGCGCCTATATATCCCAACGTGAATGTGTTGTTGGTGGCGTCTACGGCGGTAATATTTGCCGGAAGTTGTGCAAACGCTGTCGACGTTTTAATAGGAGGTCCAATATACCGAGAGTCGGTATTTACCGGAGAAAGTGCAAGTGCTGTGCCTCCCGAGATTGAGAGCGCAAGTCCTAGTGCAAGGATTGATCCGAAGCCGAATTGCTTGAGTTTCATGGTGAATAATACGAATAATAATGTGAATAATGGCTATACCTACCACATAGCGTAGCAGGCGCTATGCCATACTTAACGATTCAGTGGGGATATGTGACGAACTATTCATGAAACACCCCCAATGTATTGCCTGCACTGAGCGAGCAAAGCGAGTCGAAAGCTTGCCTGCACTGAGCGAGCAAAGCGAGTCGAAAGTGTCGGGCCGCTGGGAATTTTTCTCCCCCGTCGTCTCGACGGAGCGAGACTCCTCCTCCGAAACCCGGGTTTCACATAACACAAAGCAGTTTGTGTTATGTGAATACCCTTCAATTCCCAGCAGACTCCGATATGAAACAAAATAGCCCAGAAGAGTCTGGACTATTTTGTCATAGTCGGGCCGCTGGGAATCCTCTCCCTTCATGCTTTCCGCACCGCTTCGCGATGCTCAGCACTCATTCCGAGCCAGGGACTTTTGCTTCTTCTGCCACTGGCAGCGCAAAAGTTCCCTTCAATTCCCATCTGCCCATTCATCTAAAAGGAAAAACCCCAGCAAAAGCCGAGATTTTTCATTTTAGTCGGGCCGCTGGGAATCGAACCCAGTCTGCGCGCTCCCAAAGCGCGTGTACTACCGGTATACGACGGCCCGAAATCCGTTAGGATTTCGCCCTGAAGCGCGCACGGAGTGCGTATCTTATGCTTCAGGGGATCCTTTTCACAACTCGATATTCTCGAATAAAGTGATTATACCTACTTTATGCAAAAAGCATAGTTCTACGCGCGCGAAGTCTATTTGGAAGCATGATGTCCCTGACGAACTCCCCTCTTTTCCCGAGGCTAATTGTTTCATATGAAACAATTTGTCCCTGTCAAAACGCCAATCAATAGGAGAAACGGCGGCTGAATCCCCTGCCTTGCTCCGTACATTCCACCCAAACGAAGACCATCCAAAGACCCGCGAGCGAACCTTTTCGCTAATCGTGAAACAAATATGTTCGCAACCACACACCTTCGTTCGTGATGTTTTCACCTCAACCAAGTGAAACACACCCGACCCGTCCTTTGTATAAAGATCGAGTTCTAGTTTTCCTGACCGAGACCCTTGCTCAAGGACGGAATGACCGTGTGCCCGGTAGTACTTGCGTACGAGCATTTCTCCAACTGTCCCAGTATTTGCAGAGGGTTTAAGCACAGTAGTACACGTGTTATCCACAGATGTACTATACGGGCATATTGGCCCATTCCACAAGGGACGACCGTCAAAAGTCCTTATATATCAAGGGCAAATGATGACCGTTCGATATTGTGCGACGCACAATGTTATTACGCTAATCGTGAAACGTATGTGTATATGTTTCCGTGTTTTCTTTTGAGGAAAGAGCATGTCCTATTGTGGTTGTTTCATATGAAACAATTATTTGTTTGAGTTTTTTGGGCGATTTGCTATTGAGCCGACAAACAAGGGTCATGCATGAAGTTTCACATGAAACAGGCGTGATAAAAGTTTCATGTGAAACTATGTGCGACCGCAAGTTTTAAATGATGTTTTGTTTCACAATTAGTAATATACAGATTGTTTCATATGAAACAAAAAGCCACACCAGAAGAGGTGTGGCGTCGGCTGTGTTATGGCCAGTGATTATCTTTTGTGGCCCGGAGATTCCCGTCTTGCCAGATCATTCGGACAGCAACTTGTCGAAATGGATCGGTTGCCGTTGGGACAAGAAATGTTGCGCGTACCGCGATGGGGGGGGGTTCTCTCCAACGACCGGACGTTCGACTTCGATTCTGACCCTTGGCCTCTCGTCTAGCACCAGTATGTTCGGAGTGAAAGCGAGATCGAGCACTTCCTCGGGGTTCTCTCGGAGTTTTCGTGCGATTTCGGTAAAGGCCAGAGCTGTTTTCTCCAATGTCGTCGCAACGGCATTGGTATATGCGGCCCGGTCTTTCTTTGTGGAGAGGGTATTTGTGTGGCGTCGTTCGCGAATCCGCTCTATGTCCGCCATTCGTTTCATCTCGGGACTGTTTCCCATTGGGTTATTCCTCCTCACACAGGATAGGGATCTTCATGAGTGCTGTTAACGTGTTGTGTTTCACAAATAGCGATCGTATACATGCACACCAACCAAGAGGCGTGTGTTTTGTGAATAAAGCACCCCACGGAGTGTGGGGTGTGCTGTGAAACTAATTCAGGTTGTAATCGCGATTGTTGGGATCTCTCGGCGTCGGAGCGTTTTGTGAAACTGGGGTGAGAACGCCCATGACTTTAAGATCCATGTCGAGGAAAGCCTGTAGGATAGATGCTCGAGTGAGCAGGGTTGATCGTTCGCTCAGTGTTGCGGTCAATTTTCTCACTATCCAGAGCGCGAGATCGATCGCAAACAAGAGCATACCGAGCGAGACCCAGAAGATCTGCCAGTAGCCGGTGATTGCGGCAACCCCCAAAACAATCGTGAGAAAAAACGTGAGTATCTGCAGTCTTCTGCACGATGTGTAGTAGCGAAGACTTGCATCACTGCACGCGTCGAGCTGTGGTATGAGCGTATCGAGACCTTCTTTGATGTCCATATGTCCCTCCCGCGTGGTAGCGTATTAATTTACCCACACCATAGTCGTGTGGGTGTAATACGTCAAGCAACGTGGTTATCAAGAGCCTATTCAAAATCTAACCGCGTCAAACTACCACGAAATGCTCGCTTGCCTGCGAAAATGCCCAAATTCCGGCTGCAAATCGTTCATTCCTCCTCCGGCGTATCTCGATATGCCTTGTCGGACTTCGCGATTTTCGCTCGAAATTTGGGCATTTTCGCTAGGCATTATATTTTGAACAGGCTCTAAAACCGGACTCCGCTTAAAAGAGTTCCCGCGACAAGCGCTAAAAACAAAACCAACCAGCCAATTGTCGAAAAGAGGAGAGTAAACGCCTCTTTTTTAAGGCCACTGAGATAGAGGTGGAGCGGTCTTCCGAGCACCAAGCCACCGGTAATGCACGCCGACACAATAAACAACAAAAGCATCATGACGGGTATTAAGAAGTTTGGTTCTTGTGCTTTCGCTCCAAATAATTGTTCAGAATGAAATATCACCCACATGAGTGACGATACATACAGCAAGACCCCAAAGGATGAAAGAAAGCTTTGTATAATGTAGTTGCGAGGTTTCATTTTGAGAATGAGATAATATCGAACGCAAGAAATACCGACGTGATGGTGAGGAGTGTTATCCCGCCCAAAAATATGTAATCTGCAATTTTCTCGAATTGTGTACTTTCGTGATCGTCCAACGTCCGCATCGAAATAAAAGAAAAATAACTTGCCACCGCAAAGCTCGCAACACAAAACGCGACAATCTCGTCAATATAGCCTGTTTGAGGGAGCCCCACTGCTTTAATGGATGACAGAATAAGAAAAGTAAACCCGAGCAGGTTTGAGGAGGTGTTTAAGATGTGAGGGGAGTTGTTTGGAGAAGACATGCTTATATAAGACAGAATACGCGCTACTGTTCTATAACGTCAAAAAGCGCACCTTTGTTTGTACTGGTAATAATATGGGCGTTATGACTTTTGTCCTGTCTTTAGCTGCTCAAGATCAGTGAGGAGTCGGCGGACATCGTGTGTGAAAAGCCTCGGCCATGTTTTCTTGTGGATGATTGCTATAGTATGTGTGCAGTTAATCACTTTTCGATTGCTCCCACAATATTGCAAATATGCTCCGCAACATTTGGACAATATATTCATCTTCCACAAGTATCGCAAGGGGAGCCTTGGGTTGCCAGATCAGCACTTTATTCGCGAAGAGTTGAAACGAGGTCACAAATGGTAACGGCGCACGAAGCACTCGTGTTTCGCGCAGCTCTTCGGCATCTTTTAACCTAAGCGCGTCGGCATCCGCACTTGGTAAGAGGAGCGTTTGAATAGTGATGTTTTTTCGTAGTCGCGTTTTAATCCATTTGTTTTCTTCGTCCCACGAAATAAAACCAATAAAGTCGGCGGCGGAACCAAAAAATTGTGATGTATCTTTTGCCTCATCGAGAATTTGATAAAACACTTTCAAAAACTGTTCTTTGCCTTCGATGAGGCGAATTTTTGTTGGCGTTTCTCCTTGGTGGTAGAGCGCGAGCAAATCCGGCATATGCGCGACCATCGTATGATCAAGGTCGGCCATCGCTTCGCGTCGTTGGCGCAATTTTTCGAGGAGCGTTGTGGGAGGCTCAACAATAAATGTTCGTGTGTAACGTTTTCTTCCCGAAAATTTTGCGAGTCCCAGTGATTCGAGCGCAGTGATGAGTTTATATATGTTGGGGCGGGGGATCGCGAGGTGTTCGGCCAACGACGCGATTGGGGACGGGCCAAGCATGAGTGACGTCATGTACAAATTCGCTGCAGATTCAGTCGTGCCGAGTTCACGGAGTGAAGTGTAGAGGTTTTGTTTCATTTCAGTATCAAGAATCATTGTGTCAAAGCTTAGTTGTCATGAATAAGTGTACATACGAAGTATACAAAAAATACGTTCATGAGTCAAAGTATTGACAAAAGAGTACGAAAGGAGTATAATACAACTAAACATTGAGAGTTGAGTTGCAATACGGCAACCCCGCCTCAATACACAGCTCACAACAACAGGAGTGAAGAAATGAAGATCCTTGTCATTGACGATAACGAACTCAACCGCAAGTCTGCTGAGGTGACGATAGGGACGGAGCATGAGCTTCGTCTCGCAGCTTCGTATGACGAAGCGATGGGAGCACTTCGTGCGTCGCAGGAAAGCCCGTACGACGTTGTAATGGTCGACCTCAACATGCCGATGAGCCGGCATGGAGGCATCATGGCGGAGCGTCTGTACGATCCCAGGGCGCTTGTGCCATACGGCATGGTACTCGCGCTCTTGGCAGCGGGCGTCGGCGCAAAGAGGGTCGCGCTGGTGACCATGAGCAACCACCATGAAGACGCGATGGGGGCTGCGGTTGAGCGATTGTTCCACCATCGGTTTGTGGTAAACGGAGTGCCGGTGACGTTCCGTCACGCGCGGGAGGTCTACCAGTCGAAGGAGGACTGTTTCGCGGGGCTCCCCCACGACAAGACCTTCAAAGATTGGCGACCTGCGTTGGCGGATAATCTGGACGACTAACGAGTAGAACAACAGCATCACCCCGTCCCTTCGAGGGACGGGGTGATTCATTCAACGCAGGAGCGAAGGAGAAAATGCATATGAATATTGGTAATGCGCAGAAGATGCCCACCGATAAACTCAAAACGCTTCGATGTCCCACTCTCTTGGCACTCTGTTTCTTTAATGTTGTGGCGTGGACACTGTATTTTATGACGGCATGTGTACTCAGGGCGCATGGGATTGAATGGATTGTCTTGACCGTCCTTTATATTTGTGGAATCGCCCTGTGGGTATTGAGACGCAAAGACACTCATAGGAAAAAAGATAAGTCGTTGTAGCAACAGCAACCCCCGTAGCCTAGGCTACGGGGGGGTTTTGTATTTATGGACAACAAATGAACACTACCCCCTTTTCATTTGCTCGAGATCGGTGAGGAGTCGGCGGACGTCTTGTGTAAGTTGTTCGAGTGCGGTTGCTTGCCGATGTTCTGTAGATTCATCTTCGTCGCTGATTTCTTCAACATCCTCCTGAATCTCATCAACGTCTTTTTGGATTTCATCAACATCGTGCGTAATCTCTTCAACATCCTCCTGAATCTCATCAATATCTTCTTGAATTTCGTCGACATCTTCACTCACCTCGGCGAGCTCTTGCGCATGTCGATTGACGGTCATTTGAATAAATATCGAAAGATAAATTGCTTCAAGCGATACAATAGTGGTAAGGAGTAGCAACATGACGTCCCACGACACATCTCCCAATATCGCAAGCACAAAGCATCCCACAAAAAGCGTGGTGTGTAGGAGGAGCGAGGGGACTGAACCCACCCACATGGTTATTTTTTCAACAAATGTTTTTTGTTGCATACACGTAGTATACACCAATGATGTTGGGGGAAAATTTTAAACTCTGTGGACCTATGGAGAATCGAACTCCAGCCTCGTCAATGCGAATGACACGTAATACCACTTTACTATAGGCCCCTCACCCAGAAACGTCATTGCTGATGTTTCGGGATATTTTCTTTTTAATACACTATATGATTATGGGGTGAAGAATGTGGAATGTAGAAACGAAGTTACCGCACTCTTCGTGTTACATGCTATGCTCCACGTTCTTCATCTTCGTTTCGAGTCTATCATTTTCCTCAACTTCTGTGAATGCCAGCAAGAGATCTTTTACGACGGGCGCAAACACTATGCCATAGAGAAGTGCCGTTACAAAAAATGATGGTGTGTAGCGAACGCTTGCGTAGGGGAGTGTGGCGGCGGCATGTGCGACGGCAATAATATATCCCGCGAGTAATCGTGCGGGCAGACTTATCGCAAACGCAAAAGAAAACGGCAACGCGAGCGCACTGAGCAACAATCCCGAAAATGCAAACAGCAGGGGAGTGAGCGGAACGGTGAGTATGTTTGCAAACAATCCATACAGTGAGACGCGTTCGAATGTGCTCACGAGCACCGGAAGTGTTGCAATTTGTGCGCCGAGCGTGACCGAGAGGAGTGTTGAAAGCCATTCGGGAAATACGCGCGGCATACGTTTTTCAATACGTGGAGAAATAACAATCATGCCGAGCATCGCCATCGCAGAAAGTTGTAGCCCAACGTCACCGAGGAGTGCGAGAGGGGACACAAGCGCAATCCCCACCACCGCATAGAGCAGGAGGCGGATTGCATGCGCGCGACGACGCAGCGCCATTGCGAATATTCCCGTTGCCGCCATAACGCCCGCGCGCACTGCAGACGCAGGGGCACCAACGAGCACAATATAACAAGAAAGTAATATAAGGAGCGCACCGTGAGTTAGTGTGCGATATACACCAAGTGCGCGTGCAACAAACCACAAACATACCGCAAGAATAGACACGTGCGTGCCCGACACCGCAATGATATGTTGAAGGCCCGACGTGCGAAAATCCGCGCCCATATCTGCGGGAATAGTGCTGGTGCCGAGGAGGAGTGCGGTCAGAAATGCGCCTTCACGTTGGGGGAGGAGTCGTGCAATACGCAAAGAAATATTTTCACGAAGCGTGGTGAGCATGCTCCAAAACGAATAAGGAGTGTGCGTGGTCACCCGAACATTGGTGACGCGCATAGTCCCCGCAATATTGTGCGCGCGAAGATAATTACGATATGAAACGGGAACGTCAGAAAAGGGAGTGATGCCTCCCGAAACAATAACAACATCTCCACGAGACGCATTTGTTGGTGATGTGGTGGTGAGCGCGAGGCGAATGTGTAATGCGGCATCTTCCGCAATAAACGAACTCCCCACTGCGTTTGTGGGGAACGACACAATTTTCATTTCACGTGGAAATGTCAGAGAAGAAATTTTATTGCGGTTTGCGGTGAGTCTTGCGTCCTCAAAAAGCGAGCGGGTTTCACCAACAAAAAAACACAAAAGCACGAGCAACAATATCACGCGAAACTGTCTTTTTGTTACGACAATTCCTATTGCCAGTAATGCCAATATTGTACCCCCAACAGGAATTGCATACGTGGTACCCCCAAGCAGTATGCCTCCCGAAAAAGCAAGAAGACTCGCAAGAAGTCGCGCTTGAGTTGTGATCCAAAACTGTTGCATCATGCGCATAGTGTAGCGCGATGGGGCCATACCCAAAAACACCACACGCTCTGTGTGGGTTTCGTTCGAAGAAAAAGGTTGAATTACGGAATGCGTACGCGCGTTGTTTTGTTTGCACTCACACTGACCGTGCATGCAGAAAAATATCCTTTTGTTGTGCCGCACACCATGAGGCCATTGTCGCGTTCAATAATAATTGCGTAACTTCCACTCGGAAGTTGTGCGCGAAATGTTCCTTGTGGATTGGGTATAAGAATGATGTGTGGTGAAACAGATGTGGTGATAGTGCCCGCATCTGATACCGCACTTTTTGGCAAGGGGGATGTGAGAATAATTTTTGAAACACCATGGGGATTTTGAATACTTCCCTCAAGTGTTCCGTTTCCTGCGAGTTGATTTGCGAGTGGTACATACGACAAAAGATTCGATGAACTCGCGAGGCGCGTTGCTTTTGTTTGTGCGGTTTCACCGGGCAACGTGATGCGTGGCAGCTCAAATATCCAAAACAAAAAAACAAGCGCACAGAGCAGAATAATAATCACGGCGCCGTAGCCCCTGGTGCGGAGTTGATGAGTTGTTAGTTTATGGGTTGGGAGAGTTGAGTGCCTCATAAGGCATAATGTTGTTGTGCTCATGTAGTACAAAAGAAAATCCGAGGCAACAGCACGTGTTGCCTCGGGCGTGAGTCTACTGGTACGGATCATCTCCGTAGTAGTTTTCGGGGAAGGAGAACGCGTTGAGTGTTCTTGCGGAAAGCGCAAAAGCGATGCTGATTGCGATGGCATTCGTGAGTGACAGGAGCGCAGATGCACGCGCATCTTTCGTCGACGTGACGATTGAGTTGAGCGCGGAGTCTACTGTTTCTCTCGCGTAGGTTATCGGAGCAAATGCGATCGCGAACGCATCGTTCAGGGCACGACGCGCGTCGCGCGATTCGTACTCAAGAATCCCAACAACCACACTGCTACCGACTTCAATGAGTTCATCGAGGGTCAGGATGTTTGTTGTGCGCATGGTGCACCTCCTTTGCTTGTAGTGTGTGCTTGGGTGCTCGGGATGTCAAACAAAAAACGAAAATCAATTACCCCGCGGCAGAGCCGACGGGGCATGACTGGAAAACCCCTCGACTTCGCTTTGCTGCACTCGGGGTTATTTTGACTTCTGTCTTGTAACCATGTGGCTCTGCCACATGGCATTGTAGCCAAAATAAAAAAAGAGCCACAAAGGCTCTTTAAAATGCAGTTTACGTTGATGTGCTAAAGCGAGGTCACATGTCCGTGATTGCCGTGCGAATCGAGGCCGTATTTTTTGCCACAGACCGTACACACGAGTGTCGTTTCTGTGTGCATGCCCATTCCCGTTGTAGGAATAACATGACGGTGGTGTGATATCTGCGTGAGAGGATTGATGAGCACGTTGTTGCCACAGTCACACGTGACATCAACACGAAGCCGTTTCCCATCCAAAGACGGTTCAATGCGAATTCCGAGCATGAGCACAATCCTCCTTGTGGTCCCGTAGCCCTGCTTGCCGGTAGGCAAGTTTAGCGAAGGGTTGCTCGCAACCCCGTAGCTTTAGCGAAGGGTTGCTTGTTGTGTGTTGAGCGGTATCGTAGCAGGGGTGGGGCGATGGCGCAACTCATATTATGAGGTCCTGCGATAGAGAGATGATTCCGAAAACAAAATGGTGGTATACTGCACGCATGTACGAAAATCCTAATGGACAGGCGAGTGAGGTTCCGCGCGAAATTATCCCCGCAGGGAGAAAAGTGGTGTTACGAAAAATCCGAGTAAAATCTGGCACCACATCAGACATTGCCACAGGAGAAGAGTTGAGTGGAGTGCTCCGTCATCCCATCACACAAGGATCCCCCATCATCTTGGAGAGCGGAAACACCAGCAATGTGAGCAATATATTTTCTCAAGAAGGACGAACTTTTATTGAAACACAAACATCACTATACGAGCTCGTTGCCGAGCCCGAGGCATTTACCGGTTTTCATATGGAGAGCGAACTCGGGACGATAGCGCTTCCCGAAGACACACGTGAGGCAGTGCTCGAAGGAGAAAATGTTGATGAGCGTTTTGTGAGCACGTGGACCGGAAAAGAAATTCACGTACTCATCAACAAAGATGCGTTGCGCGGAGTGCTGCTTGAGTCGCATGGCGGAGAAATATTTACGGGAATGGGTTCGCGATTTTTTATTCTTGTGCGCGTGGGCAATGTTCATCTCCCATTTTATATTTCATCGGAGGGTACCAGTGAAAAACGACGCGGAGAATGGTATCCATTTTTTGGATACACGGGGGACTGGATTATTAAAGGGCATGTTGATCGTGATGATAGTGGCAAAAAAAATGGTGATATGACATATCATCCCGAGATTTCTCGCATACAACAATTACTCAATGACAACTTTAAAATTCCCGAAGAGGTTACGCGTGAGTCTGGTACCATGAGCAAGCACAACGCAGTAGCAAAAAAATGGGAAACGATATTTGATCTCAAAAAACATCTGCATCATCAAAACGAAAAAAAATCGGAGTTTGCACAAAGAGGAGTGTCGCCAAAAGAAAGAGATATTGCATTTGTACAAAGAGTGACGGGCTATGCGCCATCACGAAACATCCATCCTGATAGCGGCGGGCATTCAGACGAGTGGATACAAAGCATTGTTGCGCATATCTCGACACAGTAGTGTGCGGTCACGGGGAATCGAACCCCGATCTACTGCTTGGAAGGCAGTCGTTCTACCACTAAACCATGACCGCGTATATCTCCTTGTTTCGACAGTATATATGCTTTTTCTTGGGTTTTCCAGTCAGTATTTTGTGGGGGAGGGAGCAGGTAGGCGTGCACGCTTGTAGTACCGGTCTGTTAATTCACGGCCGTGAATTAACAGACCGGTGCGGAGAAGGGGGTGTTGTGTCAGTAAGGTGTTGCATAAAAAAAACTACTCCGATGGAGTCGGAGTAGTGGCTGGGAGCTAGATGTAGTTTCGTGTACTCGGCTCGCAAAGCCTCTTCACCGAGATAAAGGCGTTGCGGTAGTACAAGAACGGAATGCCCTGCTCGCGCTCGACGAGGCCGAGGTCGTAACTCCCATTGCGGAGCACATACCACAAGATCTGTGCGCGCGCACGAACGCGTTTACTCGCTTTGCCGCGTTTTGCGTAATCCGCAAGGCGATCGCTGAGCCTCAGGAGCAACACCTTGTCGGTCGGTCGCATGATGGTACTCATCGATGCAAGCGGCAGCGCGGGCACCTTGAGCGGAAGCACTTTGGTCGTGCATACCGCACAACCACGTTCCGCAATCTCGAGTTGCCTTCTTGCGACGTCAAACGGAATGATGATCATAACGCAATTCTCCTTGTTGGGCGCTGGCCTTGCGGTACCTTTGAACTAGGACACTCGTGCGAACATATAGTGTATGAGAACAGGAACACGATATAGTCAGCTCTCGTATGAAGAGCGGGTGCGGATAGACACGTTAGTGAGTCGGGGAGATAGTATGCGGTCGATTGCAAAAGCGTTGGGGCGCAGCCCGAACACCATCACTCGTGAATTGAAGGAAAAGAGGGTG
>Ga0172375_10000488_pt1 | contig 63646 bp, 41 predicted proteins | sample LakKiv1m_FD_114537 | JGI IMG/M metagenome (GOLD analysis project Ga0172375, IMG submission 114537) | Freshwater microbial communities from Kabuno Bay, South-Kivu, Congo - kab_092012_11.1m | ecosystem: Environmental > Aquatic > Freshwater > Lake | place: Democratic Republic of the Congo...
TTGAAATCAGAGCTTACGACAATCCTTACCTGAGTCCCTTTTCCAATCCCAGACAAAATCTGCAACTCGCCTCCTACCGCCTTAAGCCTTTCTCTTATGCTGAACAGGCCAAACCCCTTATTGTCCTTTGGTTTCAATGCAGAATCGGGATCGAACCCGACACCGTCATCACGAACTTCCATTACAATATTGTTCCCATTTTTGTAAATACAGGCGTTCACATGCTCTGCGTTGGCATATTTGACGACATTGTAAAGCAGTTCCCGCAGCATATGATAAAGCATTATCTGATGCTGCTGCGTCAGCATCTGTGCTGACTCATCGGCTTCAAAACCGGCGGTTATACCGACGTCCGTCTGAATTTTTCTGAAAAGCCTGCGAGCGGCTTCGGCCAAACCAAACTGGTAGAGAACCGGCGGACTGATATCGAATGTTAAAGAACGTGCACCCTGCATTGTTTTATCAAGCAGCTCAACCACATTTTTCATCTGCTCGCCGAGGTTGGCGTCGTTGATTTTGCCTATTACTCTTCTAAGCTGCATTATGGCCAGAGCCATGCTCTGACAGGTGTCGTCGTGCAGATGAGTAGCAATTTCGCGCCTCTGCTCTTCTTCAGCGATTGTAAGCTGCGACACCAGAGAGCGCAGACGTTCCTGGTACTCCAGCAGCTCGTTCTCATAATGCTTGATATTTGAAATGTCTTTGAAGTTCTGCACCATGCCTGTAATGCGCCCGTCCTGACTGCGCAATGGCACAGAACGCAGAAGACAGGATACCGGACTGCCATCGAATTTGAATTTCCCGATTTCACCTTCAACAGGCTGATGGAAAAGGAAAATTTTCCTCAGCGGACATTCGAGAGTATGGCAGTTAGGTCCGGAGAAAACCTGGAAACATTTCTTGCCGAGGATATCTTTTCTGTCCATTCCAACCAGTCGTGCGAATGGTTCGTTGCAATTGAGAATATTGAAGCCCTTATCCACGACACGCAACCCGTCTATAGCGGTATTCAGAATCTGATTCAGTTCTTCGTATGCCCGGCTCAGGGCGTCTTCGTTTTTCTTTCTTTCAGTTATATCCCTGACGATACCGAGGACATTGCCGTCCTCAAGCAGCCTGCAGGTAATTTCGGCATGCTTTTCAGCGGAATCGCGGAGAAGTAATTTAACGTCTGCAACAAAACTGCCGGAAGATTTCAATTCTGAAAGCATAGAAGGAAGTTGCAGCAATTCCTTACTGGGCAGAAATCCTCTTACGCTGCGTCCCAGTAACTGATCGGCATCATAGCCAATGAAATCACATAAAGCATTATTGACTCGTTGCAGGCGACCTTTTGTATCGGATATGAAAATTCTTTCGGCTGAACAATCAAACACCAGACCGTGGGTATAACCATCAATGTTCAGCCTTGCTCCAGCGTGAACATTAACAACAGGATTGTCATTGTCTCTGTCGCTATGCATTTTTACCTTCCGCAGAAAGCAATTGCATGTTTTCAGACATGACTCACCAAAAACAACGTTACGAAAACGTTAAGAACGCCCCAGAGTTTTTTGTTTTCAGCAAGCAAGACCACTTAAAATTCACTATATATTTCTTTTAAATAAAAGCAATACATGTGTGTATTTTTGACATCTAATGACAATATGTTTTGAATATACGCTATTAAGTTAATTGTATTTATTTTAATATTCAATAGCAAAAACACGCCTGTCCTTTGATAGCATATACTAAAAGGAAATTTTAAACGCTTTCATCTTTTATTTTATATGGTATATTCCCACGCTAATTATGTCGGAAGTGAAAGATAAACCTTAAAATGCATCAGGCTCTAATCACAACAGACGATCTATACAGTACTGAACTATTTATCAGAAATGCGATGGATTTCGAATTGCTGCACAGAATTCCTGAAAGCGACAAGCCTTCATTCCGCGCTGCTCTTCTGAGAAAAGATCGCCTCACTCTCATGCTCATGCTGAAGAAAACCAGCGAACCCGGCGATCACAGTTTAAATACTAACCAGAACGTAATTATTTTTTCAGAAAGTAACAGAAAACAGATTCTTAAACTGCTCGACAGTACTCTTAAAGGCGATTTTCATGTAGAAGAAACTTTCGAAGAAACACATTCATACCCACATCCTGAAGGCATTATCTTTGATCTGGACGGCACTCTAATAGACAGCGAGCCCAACTATTATGAGTCCGACCGAATACTTATGGAGGAATACGGCGTAGAGTTCAGTGAAGAAATGAAGAAAAAATATGTTGGCGTCGGCAACAGCTTCATGATGGAAGATCTGCGCCGCACATATAATCTCTCAGATTCTATGGAAGCTCTGCTTGAAAAGAAAAATCGTTATTACATGGATATCGCCCGCCGCAACACAAAAACTTTCCCCGAGATGAAAAAGCTGGTGGAACGACTGGCAGAAGAAGGGTACAAACTGGCTATTGCCTCGGGCTCATCACCGGAAGTTATTGAAGAACTGACGGAGATAGTCGGAGTTCGCAAATATTTCGAACGTCTGGTTTCATCCGAGGAAGTTTTGCACGGAAAACCAGCCCCGGATATTTTCATAGAGGCGGCTCGACGGCTGGGAATAAAAACTTCAGAGGCCATAGTTCTTGAAGATACTCAATACGGAGTTGAAGCGGCTGTAAGAGCCGGAATGAGATGCGTTGCAATTCCGACCATCAACAACCCGCTGGATGTGAATTTCCGCATGGCCGACCTGCTATTCGCCGAAGGGATGAACACGTTCAATGCGGAGGCATTTTTCAGATGGCTTGAAAAATATTAAAAAAAACAAAGAAAGAAAAGGCCCGGATCAGATCCGGGCCTTTTCTTTGGGTATAATCCAGTCTTACAGGCGTTCTGCCACCACGTAAGAAACATTGCCTTCGTCGTCTGCCGGAGTCTCGGCAACCATACGAGTGCCTTCTACGCAATAAGTAATAGACTGTGTCTGGCCTTCGCTGGTATGTATAATTATGTCATTACCATCAAGCTCATAAGTGCCTTCCGGCGAATCATCCATCATCATGGTGTTGGGCTTGCCGGTGCATTTACACAGACTTGACTCGTAAACGCAGGATGCCATGCCTTCGGTATTGCCGATATCCGTGCAGAATCCTTCGAGATCACTTGCATCGTCACCGGCCAGTTCGGTAAGGCATTCATCTGTCAGCTCAAGGTATATCGACATTTCCATACCCATTTCGTTGGAGTATGTTCCATCATCTTTATAGGTAATGCTGCCAAGCCAGGTGACATCCACTTCGAAGAGATCGTCAGCGCAGGAAGGCTGCTCGGCGAAGGGATTTTCACCGACGACAGTCTGGGAAGTGCAATAGCTCAGAATCTTCCAGCTTCCAACAACATCACCGCCGCAGGCCGAAAATTCAAGATCCTTACAGACTTCATCGCCGGATTCGATAATGGCGTCATCGCCTACAAAATGAATGACATATTTCGAAAAATGCGTCACCTGACCGGATACTTCTTCGCCTTCAACGGTGGAACCTTCAACCGCCGTCCAGGTTTCACCATCCAGAACGGCCAGGACGGCCTTCATTTTCTCGGGAACATCACCATTAAGAACCAGGCTGATCGTTACCGGCTCGAGGAACTCAGTGCCGTCTGGTCCGAATTCATAAACGTCGGAACCGAGATTTTCCGAGTCCGGCTGATCTTCAGTGCCAAGAGAAGTAAGCGTGATAGTCGTATCCTCTGCCAAAGCACCTGCCGGAATATCAACTGAAGCTGCACCAGACGGGCTGGAAACCGTTCCACCGTCAGCGGCAGTAATGGCCTGAGACGCTGTTTCGCCCTCATGCCCGCCATCTTCCTTTTCATCTCCAAGGCCCAGACAGGCTTGCAGAAGCAGCATGGCTGCAATAATCAACACCAACGAAATCTTTCTCTTCATCTTTAACTCCCTTTAATAATTGTTACGCTTTGCCCCGACTTAATATCGGCCTCCATAACAAAGGAGACCGCACAAACCTGCGAGATAATGCTTCGTTAAACCCGCACAAAATAAGCTGCGGATCAAACGACCATACTTTTATTCTCTGTTCAGTTATGCCCCCCCCAAAAAACATCCGGTTGTTTATTCGAAAATCAGCCGGAATCATCTACAGCAGAAATTCTGATACTTAGTCTGCCAATAATCAAGATTTTTCTCTTGAATATAATTGGTCATAATCAAGGATAAAAAAAGGCAAGACATTCACATGGAGCCTTTAGTAATTAATCGCACATTGTTAATATCTCACCTGAATCTGATATGATTCAACAATGAAAAGACTTGAATTAATAACGGCTTCGTGTTAAAAACTCGTCTGTTAATGGGCGGTGGAGTCCGCCTTATCCCAACCGCCATTCATTTAATGGCCAATGACTCCCGCGGATGTTGCTGTTTGGACACCGTTGGAGGCTCATCAGAATCCAGAAAAAAAAGCCTCCCTGAAAGAAATCCAAACTGTGTATGGTCGTTATAAATAGGAGGCAAATTTTAAAATGCAAGAAATGTTAGCAATTGCGACCGGATGGCTCTTCCTCGCCATTTTAGCAACTATTCTGGCCAACTATCTTAAAATATCCATGGCACTTATGGAGATTATGGTCGGCATGGTCGCTGCGGCCTTTGTCAATTACTTCATTGGTACAGACTCGATGGGTGCAGATTTGCCGTGGCTGAAATTTGTAGCTGGTTCGGGAGCAATTCTGTTGACCTTCCTGGCTGGAGCTGAGCTGGAGCCAGCCGTTCTTAAAGTCAAATGGAAGGAAGTTACACTTATAGGCCTTATTGGCTTTTTCGCCCCTTTTCTGGGTTGCACTGCCATGGCCAGATTCATTCTGGGATGGGACCCGCAGGCAAGTTGGCTGGCGGGCGTGGCGCTCTCCACAACTTCAATGGCGGTGGTTTATGCTGTTATGCTGGAGTTTGGGTTCAACAAGACAGATTTCGGCAAAGGTATTCTGGGAGCCTGTTTTATTAACGACCTTGGGACGGTTATAGCTCTAGGGTTGATCTTCGCGCCATTCACCTATAAGACCATCGTTTTCATCATCGCCTGTATCGTTGTTTTTGCTCTACTTCCGTGGACTACGAGCCTCTTGACCCGGCGTTATGGATTCAAGACCGCAGCCATTCGCACAAAATGGGTGTTGTTTGTTTTGTTTGGATTGGGTGCGCTCGCACTGTGGGCCGGGAGCGAAGCTGTATTACCGGCTTACATTGCCGGAATGGTACTGGCAGGAACGGTTAGTAAGGACAATTTTTACATCCGTCGTCTGCGTACACTTACAGTGGGTTTTCTTACCCCATTTTATTTTCTGCGCGCAGGGACACTTGTTTCTCTTACAGCCCTTGCCGCCGCGCCACTTGTTTTTCTGGCCCTGCTGAGCGGAAAAGTTGCGTCAAAGATTTTTGGGCTTTACCCGTTTATCAGCCTGTTCAGGCAGGATAATAAAGAGCGATGGTACTACACGCTACTGATGTCCACTGGTCTTACTTTCGGTACCATTTCTGCCCTTTACGGTCTGTCACATAATATTGTGACCAAGGGGCAGTATTCCTTCCTGGTTGCAGCGGTGATCGCCTCGGCGCTTGTGCCGACCATGATTGCCAACTTTGCTTTTCTTCCGCGCCACCTGTTGCCGGGAAAGAATCAGGATGTCCCGATGGTGGCGGAAGAAACGCCACAACTGGATACTGACCCCGTTAAGATTCCTAGTAATGGTAACGGACCTGATAGTTTGAAGGATGAGTGATTGTTTTTTTTAAGATTAAAAAAGATACCTTCAGATACCTGCAGAACGGCGAATACGGTCTGGGGGCGTGGAACGTCAGCATGAATGTCATATTGGGGCTGGCAGCGGTTCTAATGGGACGTTTTTCCATCAGATTGTTCGCATGATAATTTAAATACTGAAGCCTATTAATCAGCATAAAAAAACGGGTCATGGATTTTTCCATGACCCGTTTTTATTACAGATATTGCCGAATTAAACCATGCGCTCCGGCTTCATGGAAGGCTTCTCGCGTTTGCTGGAGCTTATCATGCGATAACCCCAGTCGAGACGGACGATGGCGATAAGCAGAATAAAGATAAGGGCCAGCAGACCGGCCACCAGATACATCGATTTGCTTTCCTTTACAAAGATGTTGCCTTCGCCGACTGTGGGCATTTTTATCGGGACCAGAGGCAGGCCATATTTTTCGGCCAACTGATCGATCTTAGTCAGATGTATGACCGGAACATTTTCAATGGCGAAGCGTGTCATTACAGAGTTGAGATCGGCGCTGCCCTTGGGCATAGCACGGTTCAGACCGGGCTTGAACATCAGCTTGCCGACTTTGGTTCCGACCGATGTCGTGCCGCCGCCTACGTTGATGTAAGCCATTATGTCTTTGCCCTCTGAATACTCGCGATATATCGACATTCGCAATTCGACGCTTTCATCGTAATTGCTGAACTGCATCATGGAAACACCGGAACGTTCGATGACCTCATCCAGCATTTTACGACTCTCTCTGGTAAGTCCCAGAGCGCGGTCATCAATACCACCACGACTGATAGCTACCGACTTGAAGGGGAAAACTCTCTGTTCGTAAAGGAAGTTTTCCATGTCAGGCCACATGAATTTCGGCAGGTTGGCACCCCATTGCGACGATCCTGCGCTGGTTATGATGATAGGGCGCAGTCCCAGAGTTTTCACTGCAGCCAGTGTGCAGATGTTAAGGGCCGGGAAAGAACCGGAAAGGCCTATTGCCACCGTCATACCGTCTTCGACTCCGGCACGCTTGAGCAGGTGCACTATTACAGAGGCGAAGTTCTGATTGATAGAGGTCTGCTTTGCAGGCAGATGACCCGGGTTGGTTGTAACCGGAGTAAGAAGCTCGCCTATAAGACCGGACTGCAGCGGGTCTGATTCGATATCGATGGGATAGCCTCTTTTTATGCGTTCGGTTTTAATCAGATCGAATGCTTTTTCGGCCAGCCTGGCAGCTTTGATTTTTTCTTCATAAAAAGGTTGTTTTTCGCTGAATGAATATCGCTCTGTAAGTATAAAACCAGCCAGAGAGACCAGCGCGATAAGCCACAACAGCTTCAATGATATTTTCTGGGGTCTCCAGTAGAGCTTTTTCATATCATAAGCTCCGTTCCGACAAAGAGAGTAAGTATCAATCGGGCAACCACCGATACAATTATCAGTGAAGCCAGAGTCTGCATGACCCCCTGTCTGTCCATCCAGAGAGCTATCAGACCCGGGATGATGAAACCGATTACATCGTAATCAACTCCTTCAAGTCCTGGAATGTGTCTTACCATCATGCCGAGGATGTAGCCGAACAGAATCATCAATGCTGTTCTACGGCGTCCATAGACGATAGTGAAGAGCGACAGTGCGCGTACAACCGCAAAAGTTGCGAATGCAACACCCAGAGTCAGACCGAGATCCAGCGGACGCGTCAGATACAGCGCCATATATCCCGGAACAATCATACCTCCGGTCGCAATACCGAAGACCTCCGTAAACAGGAGGCCGATGGCAAGACCTATTCCTATTGCAATTGGTAAAAGCTCGGTCATCAAAACACCTCTTTTATGGAGCGGTTCCTGAAATACCTTACAAGGCCAAGTCCCGGTCCGCCAATATTACCCATGCCGATAACTATGGTCGTCCCTGAGCAGTTTTCCAGTATGTTTTCGAAGATGTCGGCCACGTTGTCGCCCTCGGATGTGGAGAACAGTTCGGGATCTACGCCGTCTTTGGTTGCCAGACTGGCAAACAGATAAGCACCGGTGCCGATAAGAATGACCTTGTCGGCATCGCGCCAGAATGTTGATTCTTTGGAAAGCTGCTGGGTTCTGGAAGGCCGGTCGGCACGCATGTTGAAAAGTGCGATTACCTTGTCGACATTGGGGTATCTCTTCAACATTGAATTCCAGACACGCGCAGTAGATTCCGGGTCGTTGGCGGCAAACGCATTTACAAAAATAATTTTCCGACCGAAATAATCCAGTTTGTAATCCGCCAGAGCGCCCGGGTCGGGGTTGGTATGCCAGATAGCCTTAACCGCGTTTTCGCGTGAAATGCCAAAATCTGCCAGTATGCGCAGCACCAGAGCCACGTTTTCTTTATGTTCGGAATATTTGAAACCCGACATTTCTTCGTCGGTGACTGCCGCTACATCTTCCGGACCTACTGCAACAAGTTTCGTTTTGCGGTCATCGCATGCCATTTTGAGAACATCCAGGTTGCGTACTTCAGCGGTGTAAAGTGTACCTTTTACCGGAACCATGCTGGCGATGGCCAGCGCAACATCGTGTTCGGTCGGCCCCATCACATCCAGATGGTCTTCACGTATGTTGGTTATTACACCGTGAGTGGCCCGCACCAGATGTTTTTCGCTTATCCAGTGGAAGATCGGTTGCAGGGCCATACACTCGATGACTATGTTCTTTACGCCCATTTTTGCGGTAGTGGCAATGATGCGCTTCTGTTCAATGATGTTAGCACCAAGCGGACGGTAGACGGGATACTCTGACTGATCCGGCATTATCATGCGCGCCAGAGTGCCGGTGGTTTTTCCGGTAGTCGGAAGCCCGGACATGGAAAGGCCGGTGGCGATAAGGCGAGCAACGCTGGATTTGCCGCGAGTTCCGCTGACATGGATACGCACCGGAACTTTAGACAGATTTCTTCTGTGCAAGAAAGCTTCGATAGCGCCCAGTCCGGTTAATCCGCACGCTAAAAACGACAGAACCTCAGCTCCTGTAATCAGCATTTCTTAACCATCCATCTAAAGAGAAAACCCCGAATACGGGGGGGATTGTATTTGATAATGCAATCCAAGAAAATAAAAAACTTCTGTCAAACGAAAGATGCTAGAAATTTTCTCCTATGAATTTGAAATATCTTCCCATCCAGTAAGTGAAAAGATAGTCCGAGCCGGGATGAAGTTTGAGCGGATTCCGGGAGCAGTTATCCCAGTAATACGGACAACTCCACCATACGTTCGTCTGCGGACAACGCTGCCAGATTTCCTGTGGAGTATCGGCCAGATAGCCGGTTCCATTACGGTCTTTGCACTTCGGATTAGGTGGCCTGTCCTCCTGGGTATTGCTGATATCCGCATCGGCTTTGCTGATGGGGAACTGCTGCAACTGACAGATGGCGTCATTTACAGCCTGTACATCCATACCCGAGCGGTTGTCACGCATGGAGGCATAGATGAAATTGTACATGGCGTTCTTCTGACGGATAATATCCCGGAAATTGTCATCTTCGCGGATCATGTGGTTTTCGAGTACAGCCTGGTAGCGGGCGCGCCGTTCCGGGTCGCTTTCATTCCACAGCAGATGGAACATGGAGATGAAGGCCATGCTGAAGTTGTTCCAGTTGGAGCCACAGGCATTTTTACCAACATACAGCAGCATGGCTTCTTCGAGATGCTTCATATAAGAAGTATCGGCGTCTTCCAGCAGACGCTGACTGCATTGCAGAGGACCGCCCTCTTTGAGCAGACAATCCTCGTAGTATTCGAGAAAATCCTCACGTCCGGTGGCGACGGCTCCGGCCAGAATCCATGACAGATCCAGTACTGCGTGGAACCCGGGATAACCGTCATTGGTGTAGGCCCACATTTCGCCGTGCTCGGTGATTACACCATCGTGGTCAATAAACGAAAGATCATTGGCGATGAAGTTCTCTATGACCTTGTCCAGAATATCCACCGCAATGGCTTTTACTTCCGGATCATCAACCAGCTTATATGCCAGAGCGGCGGTCATCATGTGGCCGGTGTATTCATCCTTGGAAACATTATCCAGCCAGCAGTACCCGTTGTATTCATCCAGTCCGCAGATATCTTCGCTGATCCATTCGCCAGTGCATTCCTCGTCGCTTACATACTCGCCGTTGCCGTAATGCTGGACGCAGCCGTTCTCGATGCGCACCATGCGGTCATCGCTTTTGTCCACTTCGTCGCGGCCATTATCTGGCCAGTAGTTGCAGGGATTTTCCGGACAGGAGAAGCCCTGAATTTCGGGGTTGATATACATGCGCGTGTAAGTACCGGGTGTGCCGGTTATCAGCAACTGGCGGTATGTCCCGCCCAGCGTCAGCTTGATGTTGTCAAGCGCCTGCTGCTCACTGGTGGCGGCATAACGGAAAACCTGTGAGGCCACATAGATGCTGGTGAAAAGACCGTCGTTCGCGCCGGGATAATATTCCTTAACGTCATCGAAACCTGCATCTTCTTCGGCTGCGAGATAGTCGGCTTCGCTCATGGTTTCGATGGTCTTACCGTTGGCAGAGGCCCATTGTGTATAGTAATCGTCTTTCAGCAGCAAAGGCGCGACCAGACCATGATCGGGATGAACATGCGCACGCTCCATGACTTTATCCATGTGCGTCGCTTTTTCGGCCAGGGTATAAGCAACCGCGTGCGGATCGTCTGCGCAGGCTGAAAACTCAACGCTGGAGTCAGTGGGAATCCAGTTCGGAACGCAGACGTTATCGCGGCAGTAACCAGCCGACTGCTCCCAGCAATCGATCTGACGCCAATCTGTTCCTTCTTTTATTTCGAGATAGCGGGAATCGTTGCTGCAACGGGTTTCGGCGATAGTTTCTGCATCACTGTCGATGGCATCAGCATCGCCGTCCGCCTCTGCATCTATATCACTATCGGAAAAATCCTCGTCAGCGTCTTCCTGAACAGATTCAGAATCACCATCGACAGAGGAATCTCCGTCAATAACTGATTCATCATCCGAACCGCAGCCGGAAGCTGGCATTGCAAGGAATGATATTAGAAGAAGCATAAATGCGAGCCGGAAGCGTTTCATTACTACTCCAGTAATTCACAGGATAAAACTGGGCGCGGATTATCCCTCCAAAACGGAAAAACTACAAGCACATCTTTAATGAAATTATCAACTTTACCTTTTACGCCGATCAACTAATATCAAAGGTCGTAAAGAGGCAGCAAATTTACGTGAATAAATGGACATTAATTTCTCCATGAAGAAATACCGCATTGATATCAATCAGTTAAATATTTTCTCCGCGCTGACAGTGCGAAGGCGGGAAGATGAAAAAGTTCCTGTGCCTGCCCCCAGACTGGAAGTAATCGACAAAGAGGCGGCGGAAGTATTTGAAATCACGCTAAAATCCGCAACCAGGATTGAATGGGACATCGTATGGACACACAACCGCAGCACGCTTATTTCATTCTGGCGCAACCGCAAACCGCCCAGTCTGCGCATTCATGAAATTTTCAGGACCGCTCCAGCCGGATTGGCATTGATAATATCAGAGGTCATCGAGGGTCGTCTACAGCCCTGGCCACTGGAAATAGACGCATATATAAGGGAGCACATGCAGGACTTGCAGAATTCGAAAACACCTGCAAAAAGAGCACGCGCTTTGCATGAGACTGCCGGACGTTTTCACAATATCCGCAGCATTTTTGACGATTTGAACCGCAGATATTTTAATGACTCCATCAAAACGCAACTGGCCTGGATGCTGCCGAAGTCACGCCGACCCAGATCTCTGCACCTGGGTAATTACACCGAACAGACTGATTTCATAAAAATTCATCCCATTCTCGACAGCCGGGATGTTCCGGCTTATGTGATTACCGACACTGTTTTCCATGAAATGACGCACGCTTTCCTGAAAACCCGCACTAAAAATGGACGTAGAATCACACACGGAAGCGACTTCTGGAAGAAAATGGAAGAATATCCCCAGCACGCCGAAGCTGAAGCCTGGCTGGAGGCCAACTTTTCAAAACTGCTGCGGAATTATTCCCGCCTGGCAGCGCAGGTTAAAGAAGCACGGGATAAAGCAAATTCATCCGCAGACTGAAATCCGAATGGGGTTAATTTTACAATTGTTTCGGGCAGGACTTGTGTGTAATGTGATTAAGTTAAATCAAGGGTGACACAACTGATGTAATGTAAAGAAAGTCGCTCCATATGTTTCCTAAACTTTTTCTTCTTTTTACACTTCTGCCGGCAGCGGAACTCTTTCTGCTTATCAGGGTCGGTTCAGTAATCGGGCCGTTGCCGACCGTATTGATTATTATCTTCACCGGTATTTTCGGAGCCGCTCTGGCACGGTATGAAGGCTTGCGCGTATGGACAGAAGCCAACAGAAACATGCAGCGCGGCATTTTGCCTACCAATCAGATGCTGGATGGTTTGCTTGTTCTGGTGGCCGGAATACTGCTGGTGACACCGGGATTTATAACCGACATCAGCGGCATTCTTCTTCTGCTGCCACCTGTAAGAGCACTGGTGCGAAATTACCTTAAACTGCGTTTTGCCGAGAAAATTAAAATAAGTGCATCCGGAGCTGGATTTCCGGGCGGACGGGAATATCGCCGTTCGGGAACGGATTTTGACCCTGACAGACACCAGTCTCCCGGATCACACAAACCAGATATTGTGATACCTCCTGCCAATAAGGATGAATGATGCCTCGAAGAATCAATGCCATCAGTTTTTTTGTGCTGCTTGCAGCTTTAATCTGCGCCGTCTGTTCTTCGATATTTACAAGCCGGGCAGACGCAGCGTCCGATGCTACAGCGCAGAACAATGACAAGATCGACTCGCGGATATGGGAATCTTTCGAAGATCTCACAGTCCAGCGGGTGATTGTGGGAGTGAATGACGGACTGAACAGCGCACAGCCATACGATGCCAGCGAAAATGTAACGCAAATGGCGTTGCGTCGTCAGGCTCTAATTCCGGCCTTGAGCAGAATTAAAAAGAACATCCTCGACGACCTCAGCCTTAAAGCCGGCGTTGCCCGCATGGTGCGTGAACTGCCTCATTTCGGGCTTATGATTCTGGATGTGAACCGCAGCCAGATAGAAGCTCTGGCGGCAGATGAAAATGTTTCTCACATCTGGATAAACGACAGATTCAAGCCGCTGCTTGACAGTTCCGTACCGTTCACCGGAGCCGACGCCTGGCACGAAAACGGATACGGCGGTGACGGAACGGCAGTAGCTGTCATCGATGGCCCGGTAAAATACTGGAACGGCGAATTCGGCGACTGCGCCGAAGTAGGCGCGGAAACATGCAGCATAAAAGTCTGGGAGAATTTCACCATTCAGGATCCTTTTGAAATCGGCGAAGGTCTGGGACATGGCAGCAATGTAGCCGGAATCGTTCTGGGCATGGCGCCGGAAACCGATATCCTCTCACTGAACGTCTTCAAATGGTTTGAAGCCCAGCACAACTACATGGCTGACAGCGAAGACATTATTGCCGCTTTAGAATGGGTTGCCGCCAACGTTGAGGCCAGGAACATAGTGGCAGTAAACATGTCTCTGGGATCAAACCGCACGGATACCCGTCCCTGCAACGACGATCCATACTTTTTTGCGCTTGCGACACTTTGGCGGGATTACGGCATAGTCGCAGCTATAGCATCCGGTAATGAAGCCGAACTGACTTCGCTGGGCAGCCCGGCCTGTATCAGCCTGGCCATGTCGGTCGGCGCACAGTACGACGATGACCTTTCTTCGACCATGTCATATTCGTGCATTGACATGGTTCCAGCCACAGGCAAAATCACCTGCTATGCCAATCTCAATGGCGCACTGGATATCGTCGCACCCGGAATAAATGTAACCGCCGGAGGTTTTGAGGACTACAGCGGAACATCCATGGCCGCACCGCATGTGGCCGGTGCGCTGGCACTGATGCAGTCTTATTGGAAAGAAGGAGAAGGCTCATTTAAAAACGCCTTCTGGGCTGATCGCTATTTGCAGTTCATGGCGGTTCCGCTGCCTAACGACGGTTATATGTACAAAAGTCTGAACTTCCACGAGGATCTATTTGCCGATGGCGCTTATTCGTATGCCTTTCCAGAATATTTCAAAGAAAGCACAGAAGCCAGAATTCCAGCCACAGGCGATCCCCTTGAAGTCAAAGTTGATGTCGAAGACGGTCCAACGGCGCTTGGCGGAGTTTACCTGCACCTTGAAATAATCCATCCTGCACCCGAAGATGTGACGTTTAAACTGACATCTCCGGACGGTGACGTAATTGAAAAAGTGCTGCCTGCCGGTCAGGCCAATTTTAACGCCGTGCTGGGACGGGAATATTTCCCCGGCCTCTTCGATTCCATGCGCGAAGGCGCCGCCAATGGCGAATGGTCACTTAAACTGCATTCCGCTACAAATCGTCAGGGCATGTATTATCTTTCTGCCGCACTGTGGCTGACTGAATCCGATTGCACATCGGACTGCACAAATCGCGAATGCGGCGACAATGGCTGCGGCGGCAACTGCGGCAACTGCGGAGTAGATCAGTTCTGCAACGCCGCAGGAGAATGCTTTTACAGCGACGAATTCTGCAAAGGTGATACCTGTCGCGGCGCACAGATAATCGATATACCGACTGCCGCTACACTTTCCGGCAATACCCGCGAATGCTCAGACAATTATGAAGGCGGTTGCTGCGGCATGTTCACACAGGACAAAATCTATCGTCTGAACATTGAACGCGACGCCAATTTCTACGCCAGCGTAAGCGGATTCCAGGCCGGTTTGTACATAAGAGAAGACGACTGCGAAGGCGAAGAACTCTTGTGCGAAAAACCAGATGGCGAGACGCCCGCAAGCATAGAGACCGTTCTGGAGCCGGGAACATATTATCTCTTCGTAGACGGCTACAGCTTTGAAGCCGGAGAATTCCAGCTTGAAGTGGATGTGTGTTCACCAGATTGCACCGGGCGCGAATGCGGATCGGACGGCTGTGGCGGCGACTGCGGCGACGACTGCCCGGAAGGACGCACTTGCAGCGATGCCGGGCTCTGTGCCTGCGACTTCGAAGAATGCGGTGAAGCCTGCTGCAACCAGAACGAAGTATGCGCCGATAAAGCCTGCTGCCTGCCGGACTGCACCGGGCGTGAATGCGGCGACGATTCCTGCGGTGGCGCTTGCGGCGAATGTACTGAAGGCAATACTTGCGATACAGAAGGTAAATGTCAGCCGGATGAAACAGACGGAGACAGTGACGCGGAGGATTCAGAAGTGGAAACGGAATCAGATACTGCGTCAGGAGATGGAGATTCAAATACAGACGAATCCGGCTCCGGTTCGGACGGCGGCTGCAATGCACCGGCTGCACCTGTATCAGTTGTTTTTATGCTTATGCTGAGTGGATTAGCGATAGTTCGCAGAAAGACATAACCCTGCTATTGTTAAACAAAAACCGGGCACATCCAATGGTGGGCCCGGTTTTATTTTTATTGAGCATTCAAGCTCTGATCCGATTATTTATCGAGCTTGATGTTCTTGAAGAGGCTGGCTAATTTACCCATACCGCCGTCGTCGGACTGATTCTGATACTGCTGAATCTCACTGCGCTCACGCTGTACCAGCACCGAACGATGCGAAAGAGCCAGGCGACCCTGCTCGTCAATGCGCACGATCTCAACTTCCAGTTCGCCGCCCTCTTTGACATACTTGGGAATATTGTCGCCGGGGTTGACTATCAGTTCGCTGTTGTGGCACAGTCCACGCGCCTTTTCTCCACACTCGGGAAGATCGACGAACACACCGTAAGGCTTGATGCTGGAAACGATGCCTTTTGTAACCAGGCCGATATGCGGCATTAAGAAGCTGGGCTTTTTATTCTGTGCTTCGCTGGCTGCAATCTCTTCAGCGGGCCATGCTGCAGGCTCGGGTACAGCAACCTGTTCGGGCTGTTCATCCTGACGGCTGCGATGGCGTGAAATGATGTTGCCTTTGCGAGTGGAGTTATCATCCTCGTCTTCGGGTTTTACTTCAGGCTGTGAGAGATCGAGCAGAGCGCGGATAGAAAGCGATATGCGACGGTTCTCGATATCGATGTCTTTTATCTGGACCTGCACTTCGTCGCCTTCCTTGAGTTTCTCGGAAGGATGATTAATGCGCTCGCGGGCTATCTGCGAAATGTGAACCAGACCGTCTATGCCGGGAGCCACTTCGACGAAAGCACCGAAGGATTCAAGGCGACGGACTTTACCGGTCACGGTGTCTTTTATTACAAACGGCAGACCGGCCTGCCATGGATCGGCAATAAGAGCTTTCATCGACAGACTGACGCGCTCGCGCCCTTTATTGTCGATCTCTACGCCGATAAGCTCCATATCGTATGTTTCGCCGACCTTTACAACGCTTTCAGGCGTCTCGATGTGGTCATGCGAAAGATTGGAAATATGCACAAAACCGTCTATGCCGCCGATATCGACAAACACACCGTAAGGCATGATTTTACGAACATAACCTTTGAACTTTTCGCCCACCTGTAAACGTTTGCGGGTTTCATCGGCTTTCTGGGCACGTTCCGCCTGCAGGAATGCACGCCGGGAAATGATGACACGCTCATCTTCCGGGTCGAATTCAGTGATCAGGAACGAATAAAGGTTGCCGACATGCACACTGGGATCTTCGACATAATCGGTGTCGATCTGCGAAATGGGACAGAAGGCGCTGACGCCGGAAATCTGTACAGTAAAACCACCCTTGTTGGTTTCCATGACTTTGCCTTCAACCGGCAACTTGCTTTCGAAGGCATCTTCGATCTGGTTGAATCCGGCTGACTGCGAAACCGAACGGAAACGCGAGCCGAAATGAGCGCCCGAAGAAGTCCATTCCAGCAGCATAAGCTTTACAGGATCGCCGACCTTTACTGTAAGCTCGCCGTTTTCATCTTTGAACTCATCCAGCTCTGTCCAGCCTTCGCCTTTGCCACCAAAGTCTATAAAGGCCATATCATTGTTGATAAGCGCAATAACGCCGCTGACCTGGTCGCCGGGTCTGAAACGTTTGGAACCCGGCAGACTTTCGGACTGCATCAGAAGTTCTTCAAAAAGCTTGTCTTCATCGTAACTCATAACCATTCCTCGCTGCAATACTGTTGTCAAAACGCGCATAAGACTTAAAACCGAATATCAGATGAAAGTCAAGAACAGTCGGCATAACCTGCTTTATTCCATTTGCCCGGCAGAATGGAATTCCTCCAGATATCGGACATAAACCGCCAGGGCGCAGGCCATGGCACGTTCATCAAAATCGAAACGCGGATGATGGTGAGGCTTGTTCTGTCCAAGTTCCGCGTTGGCTGAACCCAGAAAATAATAGCAGCCTGAGACAGCATTCAGAAAATACGACATGTCTTCCGATGCCATAGTGGTTTCGTAATCGACGATGTTTTCGGAACCCAACACATGCGAGGCAGCCGAAGCCAGATCGCATGCCGCTTCAGCATCGTTTATTGTAGCCGGATACAGAGCCGTCCAGGACAATTCGGTCTTTGCACCGCATATCGCGGCGGCGCTGGCGGCGACTTCTTCAACCAGCGCAGGCAGACGCTTGCGCACTTCAGGATTGAAGCTGCGTACAGTACCGGAAAGAACGGCACTGTCGGCTATAATATTATGTGCGCTTCCGGCGCTGACTCTTCCGATGCTCAGCACTACCGCTTCACGCGGATCGATGCGGCGCGAGACAATACTTTGCAGAGCGGTGATAACATGGCCCAGCGCCAGAACAGCATCGGAGGTCTGGTGAGGCATGGCGCCGTGACCTCCCCTGCCCTGTATGTGAATCTGGAATTCATCTACACTGGCCATCAGCGCACCGGCTTTTATACCAGCTTTTCCGTATGGAAGATTATTCCAGAGATGCATTCCAAAAATGCGTGATACTTCAGGATCGTGGAGAGCACCTTCTTCTATCATACGTGCCGCCCCGCCCGGACTTTCTTCGGCTGGCTGAAAGATCAATTTGATGGAATGATCGAAATGCTTTCCGCTCTGTTTAAGCCATAAGGCCAGACCCATCAGAATGGCCATATGTCCATCGTGTCCACAGGCATGCATGCGGCCTTTGCACTGCGAGACGTAATCGTGAGTATTCTCTTCCTCCAGCGGCAATGCATCCATATCGGCCCTGAAGGCTATTGCCTCGGCCTGTGGATTTTCAGCTGGCCATAGCGCTGTAAGGCCCGTTCCTGCAATACTGCGATGTACTTCGAAGCCCAGATTTTCGAGAAAGTCTGCTATCTTTTCTGCCGTATGGAACTCAGATAATCCTAATTCCGGGTTTCTATGAAAATCGCGGCGTAATTCCACCATCTTAGGCAGAAGAGCCATTATCGATTCTGGAATATGCATCTGAAATCTCAATCCGTTGTTATCCGTTTAATTGCCAAGTGTGGGCATTAGCCGTTACGGATTATTTACGAAGGAGCGTTAACTGTAAAGAAAAAAGCCCCAGTTGGCAGAATTATAAAGTGTTTTCAAGCTTCCTGCGCTGGGACGTATTGAGGTCGCCGATGAGGTATTTTACGGCGTTGAGGACTGTCCGATTGTCGAATGGCTTGGTTATGTAGTAGGAAGCACCCAAAGCATAGCCCTGCAGAATATCCTTGTCATCGGTTTTGGCAGTCAGAATTATAACCGGCATTGATTCCAGAACATCTCCCGAGATGTGCCTGATAACAGAATAACCATCCATACGCGGCATTAAAAGATCGAGTATGAGGCAATCGTATTTGTCGGCATTGAGCTTTTCCAGACACTCGTCGCCATCACCAGCCTGATCGACGGTAAAATTATTGGAACTGAGGAAACTTCCCAGCGTGAGTCGGATGTCGCTTTCATCATCGACAATAAGCAATTTCTTTTTCATAGCGCCCCCCTAGCGGCATTAGGAAAAAGCCTGGCAGCCGGAGCAAATCACTCCATTAAGTCCTTAAATTATAAAGATCTGCATTTACTCGAAAAGAACCCTATATTAGCAAGTTTAGCACTATCTTATTAAAACACAAGCAACATCTTTATTATAAAGCGGAATTTACAACCAGGTCACATCGATTGCATGGAAAGCAGACGGGTTAGAATTTCCGGTTTTATCAGACCCATCTCGCACATGGCTTCGCCCAGTTTTATTCGTCTGCCGCCTTCAGCCTGCTGTTGCTGGTAGCGCAGACAGCCACTCAACTGGTCTTTGTTTATGTAACCGCCTTTTAATGACATCAGGCCAATAAGACTGTCGCCAAGAACCTGTTCAGAATGACCAGGATGCGGCTTTGAAAGCAGTTCTTTCTGAACCGCCAGAATTTCATCACGCTCTTTTTCCTCAAGATAACCCATCTTCACAAATAGATCGCCTATACGCTCCTGTTCTGCACCACTCATCTGCATTTTTCCAATTTCAGAAACCTGCTCTGAGCGTAAATACCCCATAGCCACCGCTAACCGTCCGAACACCACACCTTCTTTCAACAGGATGGTAGGCAGGTAGAACTTAAAAGAAACGCCTTTGCGCAGTCCTTTTTCGACCCAGATTTTACCACCCATGCGTTCTACCAGTTCCTTGCATACAGACAAACCGAGTCCGATGCCTTTATAACCGGCTCCGGATTTACGACTGACCTGATAGAAGCGGTCGAAGATACGGTCAAACTCCTCTTCCGGAATTCCTTTGCCGTCATCCTTGACTTCTATTTCGATGTAGTTGTTGTCGACATAATGAGACAGGATCTGAACTTTAGTGCCTTCCGGATTATGCATTATGGCGTTGTTAACAAGATTGATGATTATCTGACAGACAGCATCGGCATCGGCAAAGGCATATATTTTGCTGCTGTCTTCATAATGAATGCTGATATTCCTGCTTTCGGCTTTGGCTCTTATAAGTTCCAATTCAGGCTTTAGTGTTTCGGCAATGTTTATTGGCCTGGCATTTATGGCATATATGCCGGTATCCAGGCTAGAAAGCGCCAGCACGTCAGTAGCAAAACGGGTCAGACGACTGATATTGCGCTGCATCATCTCCATGAATTCCTTCTGGGCGGCGGAAAATTCACCCAGAGAACCGCCTACAAGCTGATCGATGGCAGAGCGCAGAATAGTTACCGGAGTGCGTAATTCATGTGTAACCGTCTGTACAAATCCATTTTTCAGGTGATCCAGTTCTCGCATTTTATCTGAAACCATTTTCTCGGCTTCAAGCAAACGGTTCAGTTCCTCAACACGCCGACGCTCGCTGATGTCTCGAATGGAGACCAGGTAGGCTTTCTGGCCTTCCCAGTCAATTTCGACCGTTTTTATTTCGGTCTGCGGTCTATGTCCATCAGCGCCAAGTACCGATACAATTTCATCCTCTCGCGATATTATATTAAGGCCGACTTCTATTCCTATCAGTTCGCCTGGCTGGCGTCTGAACATGCCTTCGGCTGCCGGGTTGGCGAAGCGCACCACTCCGTTATTGTCAAGCACCAGTACGCCATCGGCAATTTTACTGACCACCTGACGAAAACGCTTCTCGCTGGATTTAATGGCCTCTTCAGCTTTTTTCAACTCAGTTATGTCCACTGAGTTCGCGGCGACCATTATCGGGTTGTCGTTAAGATCTTTGATGGCAATTCCATTGGAGAGCATGGGAAACAGGTGACCATCAGCGGTGCGATGCCATACTTCACATGTGTCAAAGCTGAGCTTCTGCTCCAGTTGCTTTCTTATATTTATGACCACAGGGTCATCATAGCCCACGAGGAAAATACTGGAATCCTTTCCTACAAGCTCATCTGGTTCATAACCGTGAACATGCGCGAAATATGGATTTACATAGAGCGTTTTACCGTCAAGATCAGTTATTGACAAACCATAGTTGGCATTCTCGGCTATAGTATGAAATTTGGCGATTTCCTGTTGCGCTTTTATGCTTTCCGTCATATCCAGCCCGATGCCGCCGATTATATTGGTTTGGTTATGTTCGTCAGGTACAGGAAATTTTATGGCGAGCCAGTTGTGTATTCCGTCATCTTGAGGGATGTCCTGTATGTGTCGCACCGATTTTTGGGAGTCAAGGACTTCCAGATCGGATTTTCTCAACATATCAGCTACTTCAGGAGGCCATATTTCATGGTCGCTCTTATGCCTGAAGTCTTCCTCCGGGCCTTTTCCAACCACTTTTCTTAATTCATGATTGTAATAAAGATATCTGCTCTCGGCGTCCTTCATAAAAGCCACGCCTGGCAGATAATTCATGAATTCTTCGAAACGCTTTTCTGAAGCCTTAAGAGCGTTTTCCATCTCCTTGCGCTTACTGATGTCGCGGGCGGATGTAATTATGGCCTTGACTTCTCCGTCCGGAGCAATCTCGGGAATAAGCAGCCAGTCCATCCAGATTCCGCTGGGCAGCATAAACTCAATGCGGTTTACTTCACCGGTATCGACAACTTTCTGCAGGGCATTCTCCCATATCTCGACCAGATGCTCAGGGAAACCCAGATCGCGATGAGTTTTGCCGATGAATTCTTCCGGCGCGATTCCGGTCTGAGATTCTACAATGGGGTTGACGTATAAATGACGCAACTCACGGTCGAAGCGCATGATAGTATCGAATGAATTCTCCGACAACGTCCTGAAGCGCTCTTCGCTTTCCACCAGCTTCTGCTGAACGTCTTTCAGGCGGGTTATATCGCGTGCTATAGCCTGAAAAGCGATGACTTCATCATCTTCCATAATGGCTTGAACATTCTGAGACAGCCATATGGTCTCGCCATTGCTTTTTATGACCGGCATCTCAAAATAAGTGTTAGCCAGCTTCTGTTCGTACTGTCTGAAATAAAATTCGACAGCGCATTCACGATAATCCTCCCTGACAAAATCTGCGTAGGATTTACCGATAATGTCCTTCTCTGCGTAATCCAGAATCCTGCATCCGGTGGTGTTGATATAGGTAAAGATTCCTTCCACATCAACCCGGAGGATCATGTCTACGCTCGACTCAACCAGATGCCGGTATTTGTCTTCACTGGCGCGCAAAGCATCTTCGATGGCCTTGCGTTGGCTGATGTCGCGAGCTACGCCCAGTATGCTGTAACCGTTTTTATTGCGCAGTATTCTTGAATTTGTTTCGACCGGTATGTTCCTGCCGTCAGCGGCTTTAAGTTCGAGAACCTGATTGAAAAGAACATCTCGCTGCCCGAGAAAATGCTCAATCAGGTCGCGATTGGCCTCAAGCTCGTCTTCACCAAGAAAATCCGTTAATTTTACCTTGCCCTCTTTGGCGACAGACCAGCCCAGCTTTTCCACCGCTTCGCGATTGGAGAAAACAACCGTGCCATCCGGGTTGATTTCGTAAACCATATCCGGGACGGTATCCAGTATGGAAGACAGTTTCACTTCTTTTTCGTGCAGTTGCTGTTCAGTCTCTTTAAGAGTGGTAATATCCTTGGAGACGATGGTAATTCCATCAAAATTTCCATCCGGATCATGGCGGCGTGAAATCTTGGATGAATACCAGTTGATGACACCTCCGGTTTCAACCGTATATTCGACTTCCTGCACCTTGCTTTTTCCGGCCTTCAGATTGTTAAAGGCATCATCAATTAATTTGGCGTACTGCGGTGGCAGTATGTCGTTATAATGCTGACCAGTGAAAATTTCTCTGGGCACCATCAGATTACTTTCACTGTCGGGTTGATATAAATCGGAGAATCTTCCTTCTTTATCAATTGAAAATACCAGATCGCTCATAGATTCAAGAGTCGAACGCAACCGCTCTTCACTCTGACGAAGCTTGTATTCCGTCTCTTTCTGTTGAGTGATGTCCGAGAGAATGACCAGCGCCAGTTTTTCTTCACTAATTTCAATAGGGTAACTGTTAATCTGTACCGGTATAGCCCGCCTGGATCCGTCAAGAGAGTATTTCTGTATAACGGATTCGAAGGGACCAAAGCCGCGTTGTTCGTCTATCGTAATTGAAACAAGATGCCTGTAACTGCATTTTTTACATCCGGGCGAATAGCCGCAGCCTTTTTCGGTTTTAAATGATTCCAGACAACGGAAAACATTCCCGATCAACTCACCGATAATTTCACCGGTGCAACCCTCGGTATAATCCAAAGCCGCCTTGTTTAAATCCCTGACATGGAATTGTCGATCAATGACAAGCAGCATCAGAGGCAGCCGGTCCTGAATCAATTGCAGAATGTTGTGGCGATTTTCTTCGCTGAACGCCGCATGCCGGGATTTTCTGCTTCCTTGCTTTTTTTCTGCCATGATCTGGAACCTTTTTTTCGAATGAAGATACAGTCGGACTGATGGTTATGAAGTTTATCAGAAAGCCGGAATAACGGAAAGATCATTAAACCTTCCGCAGAACATATGACGGAACTTTCATCCAGGCTGGTTTTAATGTATATGTATCTTCTTAATCGTATTCAGCCGGGAGATTGACTGGAAATGAATAAAAATCTGCGCGAAATTCTATCTGGCATCAAACTGTTGGCGCTGGACGTTGACGGTGTCCTGACCGACGGCAGTCTGCTGTACACTGAATCCGGCGAAATACAGAAAAGCTTCGGAGCCCAGGACGGCATGGGAATAATGCAACTGCGCAAGCGCGGTTTCCCGGTGGCGCTGATAACCCTGGATATTTCCAAAACCGCCGAATTCCGCGCCAGAAGGTTGGGCGTTGAGGAAGTCTGCATAAAGTGCGACAACAAGATTAAGGCACTTGAGGACATCTGCCGCAAGTACAACATCGGTCTGGAAAATGTGGCTTACATGGGCGATGATCTGGCCGATGTTCCGGTGCTTGAAGTCGTGGGCCTTCCTGTTGCGGTTGGCAATGCAATTGCGCCCGTTAAAAAAATCGCTCGAATCATAACCCCGGAAACCGGAGGCCGTGGAGCAGTGCGCCGTATCTGTGACCTTATTATAAACACCCTCGATTCTAAATTTCGTTTTGCCGCAATAATCCCGGCCCGCTATGAATCGGCTCGTCTGCCAGGTAAAGTGCTTGAGGAACTGGGCGGTCTGCCAATGCTGGTGCGGACATACCGACAGGCTCTCTTAGCCGGACTGGACGAAACTGTAATTGCCACCGACGACGAGCGCATAAGCGAAGTCTGTCGCGCTTTCGATTGCAAATACATAAGCACTTCTTCTCGTCCAAACTGCGGAAGCGAACGCTGCGCCGAGGCTTGCAGCGGACTGGAAGCTGATTTTATTGTCAACATTCAGGCTGACGAACCTTTCATAAACCCGGAAGACATCAGCGAACTGGCTGATACCTTCGCCTCCGATCCGTGGCTTGAAATGGCCAGCTTGATGAGAAAAACTGCTGATATTTCAGAGCTGGTTAATCCCAACAACATCAAGGTAGTATGCGACGAGCAGAATCGCGCCATGTATTTTTCGCGTTCACCTATCCCTTTCAGCGGAGATATCGCCGCCAGATATATTCACATCGGAGCATACGCATACAGGCGCGACGTGCTGCTGCGCTATCTTGAAATGCCAATCTCACCTCTCGAAAAAGCCGAGAAACTCGAACAGCTCAGAGCCTTGCAACATGGCATAAGCATAAAAATGCTGGAAACACAGCATAAACCCATATCTATAAATACTTTGCAGGATTTGGAAAAAGTCCGCGAAATGCTGGAAAAGAAGGAACTTTAATATGCGTCCGGTGATGGTAAGGGACATTCCAGTCGGATGCGGCAACCCGCTGGTACTGATAGCCGGACCTTGCGTGATAGAAAGCCGCGATCATTGCGTGATGATAGCTGATCGAATTGCAGCTATAGCTGCACGCTGCGGGATGCTATTCATCTTCAAGGCTTCGTTCGACAAAGCCAATCGCTCCAGCGGAAAATCGTATCGCGGCCCCGGACTGGATGAAGGTTTGAAGATACTGGCCGAAGCTTCAAGCCTTTCGGGCGCACCGGTGCTGACGGATATTCATGAAGTGAGCCAGGCAGCCCCCGTTGCAGAAGTCGCTGATGTATTGCAGATTCCGGCTTTTCTATGCCGACAGACCGATCTGCTGCTGGCGGCAGCGGCCACTGGCAAACCCATAAATATAAAAAAGGGGCAGTGGATGGCCCCGCAGGATATGGCCGGAGTCATGTCGAAGGCGGTTGAAGCCGGAAATGACAGAATAATGCTGACCGAACGCGGCGCAAGCTTCGGCTATAACCGTCTGGTCAGCGACATGCGCTCACTGGTAGTAATGCGCGAATTGGCCCCGGTGATCTTCGACGCCACACACAGCGTACAACTTCCAGGTGCAGGGGATGGCGTGTCGGGGGGCGAAGCTCGTTTTGTTCCATATCTGGCGAAGGCGGCCTGTGCCGTTGGTATCGACGCTATCTTCCTGGAGGTTCACGACAACCCGGCGCAGGCATTGAGCGACGGCCCAAATATGCTGCAGTTGGATGAACTCGAAAAGCTTCTTGTATCGCTTAAAGCTATAGATGAACTGGCGGACAAATCGCTAACTTAAAAATAGAAGCCTCAGGCAGCGCTTCTTACTACGCGGGCTTTTTTCCAGCTTCCTTTTAAAAACAGCACCAGCATCAAAGCGCCTTTGGCAACCGATGTAACACCGATGGCAACCCATACACCGGTTGCACCCCAGCCCAGAGTGACTGCCAGAACATAAGCTATTGGAATGCGCAGAGCCGTAAGCGGTATGCCAACAAGCATGGGCGGCAGCGTATGGCCCGCCCCGGAAAATGCTCCGGACAGAACAATTTCAAACATACCCACAGCCCAGCTTACCGCAACTATACGAAGATATATCCCTGCCTCAGCAATGACAGCCGCATCATTGATAAATATCTGAACGACTTCTTCGGCAAAGAGCAGTATTACGATTATGAATACAGAGACAAAAACCGATGTGATGAGAGCGGCGCGCCATGTGGCCCGCGCAGCATCCTGGACGCGCCCGGCGCCGATGTATTGGCCGACCATGCTGGCGGCAGCAATGGAGAAACCATAGCAGAAGAACCACGGGAAGGATTCAATGCGGTGTCCCATGCCTACGGCTGCAATGGCAACCGATCCGAAAGAAGATATGACTCCGGTCAGACCGATATATATAAGGCTGAAAAATGCGCCATTCATGGCTATTGGAAGACCGATGAATACTATTCGTCGCGAAATGTCGAAATCCGGCTCAAAGAGCGACAGGTTATCGAAGCGTGGCAGAAAATGACGCTTTTTCATTACCGCGATAGCGCAGATCACCAGCACCAGATGACAGAATACGCTTACCCAGGCGGCTCCGGCCAGTCCCATCGCAGGAAAAGGCCCCAGACCGAAAATGAAAACCGGGTCAAGAGCCCCGTTGAGAATGACCATTAACGACATCAGCAGCATGGGAGTGCGGGCATCTCCGCTGCCACGGAAGACTGCAATAATAACGCCGGCAACAAAAACCAGCGGAAGACCTGCCAGCCAGGGAAAGAGGTATTCCCATGCACCGGTTGACACTTCTGCTTCCAGCCCCAGCCATCCGAAAAGCGTCTGACTTAATAAAAAGAAAATTACGGCAAAGACTATTCCAGCCGGAACCGTTACCTGTATGCAGCGCCAGAAGTGCAGCGGTACATCTTCAGGTTGCCCTGCTCCGACCGATTGCGAGGTCAAAGCATTGGCTGCGACTCCGGCAATATCGGAGAATGCAAAGAGCATCCACAATACAAACGAAGCCGCCGAAGCCGAGGCAAATGCTACAGCTCCCAGTTTGCCGACCCAGAAAGCGTCCACGATGTTGAACAGCGATTCTATAACCATCCAGCCGATAGTCGGCAGAGCCATACGCAAAAGCGCACGGTTAAGCGACATTTCAGTAAGATTGGTGGTCATAGGTCGAGCGGACATGCTTGATGCTTTCTTTCTACTTCGTACATCGGAACAGACTCGGTATGCAAGTCTGTGAGAGTTGTTCATAATACATGTTCTCTGCGCGAGGTCAATTCTCGCCCAGAACTGAGGCTTCATGCAAGGCTGATGCCTGGGATGGATCAGATTGTTTTCCGGGAAATATTATTGTGTCGGTTTGAATCAGTTACCGCTGCCAAAAAAGTATATGAGGACCTGAGCTGCAATTAAAACGGCAAAGAGAGTCGCTCCAATTTGAAGGTTGCGCTTCATACGACTGAGTTCGGTTCCTGCAGGATTTTTCTGAGCTGCCGCTTCAGCCGCCAGCCGTTCTTTCTCGTCCATAATGCGACGCTCGAGATCGCGCTGCATTTTGATATTATCGAACTGATTTGAATAGAACTGCTGCGTGGCGCGTCGGCGAGATTTTTCCTGTTCCTGACGAAGCTGGATTTCTTCGGGGCTCATTTCTATTGGGCGAGCGGTAAATACAGGCTCGGTGGGTACGGGTACTGTAACGTATTCTATTTTCTTGTCAGACTCAACTTCAGCCTCAATCACAGTCTTTTCTGTTTCTGCCGTAGAGAAAACTTCGGACTCTGCGGTTTCTGTCGATTCTGTATATTCAGTCTGTCTGGTTTCAACAGATACAGGCTCAGCTTCGGGTGCAGGCTGCTCCAGCGCGATGATATTAGTATCATCACTACGCTCGAATGATGCCGGTATTTGCGCTCCGACTTCACTCATATCTTCTATTTCAGAAACGACCTGATCAACGTCGGCTTTGAGGGACTCTTCAAGTTCACTGTCAGATACGCTTTCAGCTTCATTTTCGACCTGGGCGAAGAAGCGTTCTACCGAGTCTTCCTGTGTTTCTTCCGGGGGAGCTTCTTCATCGAGCATTTTTACGCCGGTAACGATTACACGAGCGATTCCATGCTCGGTAACGGTCTCACCGCTGGCGTAATAAGGCGGTTCAGCCTGCTCCGGCTTCTGTTCCTGAGGAGCTGGTTCTTCCGCAAAAGAGATAGCCTGTGCATGTGCTTCTTCTTCGATGAGTCGCATACGCTCTATTACTGCTTCCACCTCGGAAATACTTTCAGCGGAAGGTTTTTCATCGAACAGACGTGTTTCTTCAACTATATAATCTTCTTCGGCGTCTTCAACAAGACGCACTTCGGCTACAATTTCTTTCTCGTCTTCTTCGGATTCATCGACAAGGCGCACTTCGGCGACGGTTTCTTCTTCGTCTTCGCCCTCTTCTACTTCAACAACAACGGTCTCGTATTCTTCGTATTCCTGCTCTTCGCCAGCAGAAGATTCAACTTCCTGTAGTGTTTCAGCAGAACTCATTTCAGTTTCAAAAATGACTGACTCGGCTTCTACTTCAATTTCCGTATCTGCTTCCGGCTCAGCTACAGGTTCTGGCTCCTGCTCCGGCATAGGTTCTGGCGCAGGTTCCGGTTCCGGTGCGAGCTGAACTTTTGTCGTTTCATACGGGATTTCGGCTTCCCGGTCTTCGTAAAGCTTCAGCTCATCTTCGGCTTCGGCAGAAAACTCCGCTGCCGGAGTTGCTTCATAAGTGGATTCCAGCGCAGTAAATGCAGGCGTTTCTTTTTCTGCCGCCTTCCTCTCATCCGACTCGACAACAGCAGCTTTATCGAATTCGAAGGCGACCTGTGCAGGCGTTGACTCGGAAATCTCGATGACAGGAAATGCCTCTTCCTCTGCAAGCGCAATTTCCTTCTCCTGCACTGGCTCGGGCTCGGGCACAAACTCCTGCTTCGGCTCAAACTTCGGCGCTGTCTCTTCAACAACAAACTGCTCTTCTGCCTGCGCCATCACCAAAGGCTCTTCGATGATTTCAGTCGGCAGCGTCACCACACCGACACGGATGAATCCTTCCATCTCTTCGAGAGCGCGGCGTCTTTCCTGTTCACGACGCTCCAGGCGCTCTTTTTCTTCGATAAGCTTTATACGATATTCCAACGCCTTCTGCTCGTAACGCAGCTCGCGCTCACGCCGCAGAAGCTCACGTTTTTCTTCCAGCTCTTTCAGACGCAGAAAATCTTCGCTGCCGTGAGAAGAATAATTGCCGAAAATGGCAGCATTTTTTTTCTGCACAGCGGGTTCGGCATAAGCGACAACTGCAGGTTGCGGAGCTTCGGCGTTTTTGTCCGCAAGCGACGACTGTTTCACCGTGTAGGGAAAAATCATTCTGCAATGCGGACAGACAACCACATTGACCTTCTCCGTGGAAAGCTTGGCCGATCTGAAATCGGTACGGCAGTTTGGACAGGTGATGGTCATTTTATCCACTCTTTCGAAACACACCCGCCTGAAATGACGGGTCGAGGTGACTTACACAAAACAAAATATTTAAAACTGCTCATTTCTGCATCATAAATACAGCCAGTGCTGCAAAAGCAGCCAGATAAGCTACCAGCAGCAGAAGATTTTTCATTCTGTGCCGGTGCAGTTCCGAGCTGTGCTTTCCGGCACTTACATGCATCGCTTCTTCGCGCTGCAATTCATCGTCCTTCAAACGCTTTTTCCACTCGTCTTTGTATTGTTCAACAATGGCCTGCTTGCGCGGGTCCATTCGTTCATATGCGGCATGTGTTGCCGCTTCCATGTCTGCTTCAGGAGCTTTTTCAAACAGCGATTGATGTATCGGTTCAGGCTGGCTTTCAATAACAGGCTCAGGTGCCGCTTCTGCAACAGGTTCAGATATATTTTCCCCGACTGACTCTGGCACCGGCGCTGTTTCAGGCTCAGAGACGGTCTCTGGCGCATCTTCCGATTTGGCTGGTTTCGCCTTTTTTCTTACGCTGATTTCAAACTTCGCGCCACAGGCAGAACACTGCACTCTGATCTGACCACCCGCGCCGATATCGTTAACCCTGACCGATTTTTTACATCTGGGACAGGAGACTTGCATAGCTTTTCCCGTTTTAGAACCTGTTCAGTACAACTTGCCGTAAGTGAAGGTGAATTTTAATCAATCCCCGACTGCAAGTCTAACATTATCTTTCGCGCGTACCATTATACGCGAAGATCAGTATAATTGCGGTAAAAAAAAGACGGCATGGACATGCCGCCTTATTTAAACCGAACAATCCGACAGAACACCAACAATTCCCGACACTTACCATCACACGGGCTCAGACATCACTCCGCGTTTGATGGGACATGGCAGAAAGATAAGGTCAGCCGACCTGAAGTTCTTCGGACATTTCAACCAGAAGACCGAAATCGTTGTCGCCCAAAAGCAGGAGGAATGGGCTTATATTAAGCGCATCCGCCAGGCTAATGATGGTGGAAAGCGACGGATCGGCCTTGCCGGTCTCAATCTGCGCCAGCAACGCTCTGGAATGCCCGGCCTTCTCGGCGAGCTCACCCTGGCTGAGATACTTGGCGCGACGGGCCAGCATAATATTCTTGGCCAGAGTAGACCTCATTCTGTCTTGCAGGGAAACAAATCCTTTTTCCTGCCTGGTCTCATCAACCATAACTTTCCTCCTCCCGGGGATGCGTCCAATAGACTTTCAGAAAAATATTATCGAGACCTCGCGGTCATTTATCTGATTTTCTGCACCATTTTGCCTGCACCTGCCCTCAACGCTTATGTTTGCGCGTCTTTCAACATTGCCGTAATAACGTCCGCATCGAAGAATATGCAGGTCTGGCAGTAATGAAGAGAATAATGTATGCTGCAAAATAGAATGTCAAGAATATATTGAACAACATTCCCGCTTTTACAGGAGTTTCCCCTGTGGTTTCTGCATGGAGGAATCCAGGTAGTCGACAGTATGCCGTTTTCAAACATAAATTTGTCTGAATTGTTGAAATGCTTCTTTTTCCGCATATAATAAACAGGTTAATCAAAGCGGTGTCGCCTTCTCAGATTCCTTCTGTAGGGAAGATTATCGGTTTATATATATGAAATATCTGATTTTCACATTCGCCCTTGTTTTCGGCGTCCCTGTCGGCGCAATGTTCATGCGCCAGTCGAAGCTCGCAGGTCGGGTACTGCTCGCGTTCCTGCTGCTGGCCCCGGCCATAAACATCACCATAAACTTCATTTCGAATGAATGGTATCGAGGAGATACCCGCGGCATAGAATTCGACTTAACCGACATCCTGTCACTGACCATGCTGCTCGGAATGGCGCTCTCTCCGCGATTCAGAAAAATAAAACTGGCTCCGCCGGGAGCTTTTCCCTTCATAATATTTCTTTCATTTCTGCTTCTTTCAATAGCATATGCATACGTTCCGCTCTATGGATTCTTTACTCTTTCAAGAATCCTGAGAGGCTTCCTGCTTTATGTCGTGCTATACAATTATCTGCGCAATGACCCGGAAGGCATCGAGTTCGCGCTGAAAGTGCTGGCCGTTGCTATTGCATGGCAGGCTTTGAACGTACTGAAACAGAAATATCTGATGGGAATCTATCGAGCCACCGGAACATTCCCGCATCCGAACACACTATCGATCTACGCAGAGATGATAGTACCGCTGCTTTTAGCGGCAGTACTGCACAAAAGACAAAAACCGCAGTGGCTTTTCTGGTTCGCAATACTTGGTGGAATGCTCTGCGTTCTGTCCACTTTTTCGCGGGCTGGAATTATCATTCTGGGCGGCGCGGTATTCATGAGCATACTTTTTTCTCTCTGGCAGAAACAGACCAGCCGGAAAATAATGATAATTGTCGTATTCTGCATGGTCGGCATCGCTGGAGCCTTCAAGGCCAGCGACAGCATAATCGAGCGTTTTTTAAATGCTCCTAAATCATCTGAAGAGTCGCGCAACAACTTCAATGCGGCGGCACACGCCATGGCCGAAGAAAAAACCTTCGGCGTCGGCCTGAACAATTATCCGCATGCGCTTAAAAATACCGAGTATGCGTCCTACATCAATTATGTTGAAGCAGAGGCTGGAGTATGCCACCATATCTACTGGCTTTACGCCGGCGATACCGGATACTTTGGACTGGCCTCGTTCCTGCTGTTAATAGGAAGCTTCTATTTCAAAGCCTTGCGCTTTTCACTGAAACGCCGACCCGATATTTACAGAGCCGTTGGTCTGGGCGTTTTAGCTTCGTACAGCGCACTGCACCTGCACGGCTTTACGGAATGGGTTTTCAGGCAATCTGCAATCTTGTATCTTTTTTTCACCGTTTCTGCTATGTTGATCGTCTGTATCGAGGTCAGCAGAGGACGTGGAAAGAACCGGCAACCGGAGACAAACAGTCTTAAGGTGAACGGTACGGATAATTAACTACAGGCTCGGAGAAGCGCTTAATGAGCAGGCAAATCTATATTTTTGCAGACAACGAAAAAGCTATCGAACGCTATTCGGCTGTTTTCTCGTCCATATCTTCACCGGAAAACCAAGTCGAACACAAAGAGTTCAGTAACCAGAAAAAATTTCTGGATGCACTCGCGCATATTTGCGACGGGGAGCATCCTCAATTGGTATGTATAGTAGAGAGCAGCAATAATCCGGATCTGCTGATAAGCGGAATACGTGATTTGTGCATAGAAATAAAAATTATCGCCATAAGCGAACGCTTCGACAAAGTCGAAGATACGCTTTCGAAAAGCAAAGAAAATGTCTATCTGCTTTCCCCCGACATCAGCGACAATGCACTGCTGGCGCTGACAGATTCGCTTCTGCGCTGTCCGATAAGCCAGATTATCGGTGCAGGTCACGAAACCATACAGTTCGAGTCCATCATCGAAACCATGGGCGACGCGCTTTTCATTGTCGATCAGCAGGGCATTGTTCAATACGCAAACAATACAGCGTGCCTGCTTACCGGTCAGAAACAGGAAAACATAAAAGGCAAAGATCTGGCCGATCTGATAGTTACCGAATACAACACCCATAAAATAAAGGTCAAACAGTACCTTGTAGATGCCATCAATCGCACTGCTGAATTCTCGACAGATGAACTCAGCATAAAAAAATTCGGTGAGACGGAATCGTTCCCGGCCCGCCTGATGGTTACACCGCACCGCATAGCCGGAGAAAAGCGTTGCATAGTAACGGCACAGGACCTGACCGACACAAAAAAACTGGACGATATAGTCAGAACATCGCGCCAGAAACTCTTTATGGTGCTCGACAGCCTGGACGCAGCCGTTTATGTATCCGACATGAATACACACCAGGTATTGTTTGCAAATAAATACATGTGGGACTCAAGAGGCAACGTCATCGGGAAGAAAACATGGGAACTCTTCAACCGTGACGAGAATGAAGCTTTAGAAGAATACAGCCACACATGCCTGCTTGACGATAAAGGTGAAATCACCGGCGTATTCGAAAGGGAATTTCACAATCCGTTCAACGACAAATGGTATTCCGTCCGTGAGCAGGCTATTCAGTGGTACGATGGCACCTATGTCCGCCTCGAAATCGCAGTTGACATCAGCAAGCTCAAACATGCCGAACGACAGATTTCCGAGACCAAGGCAGAGATAGAGCACGAAAGAGACAAACTGCGTTCCATGATTGAAGGCATGGAGGAAGGAATCGTCGTCGCTGACGAAAATGATGTAATAACTGAAATCAATACTTGGCAGCTCAACGTCACCGGACAGAAGCCCGAGCATGTGCTTGGTAAAAAACTGTGGGAACTCGACTATCAGCACGTAACGGCGCGCTTGAAGCCAGTACTCATGCAATTCAAATCCGGCACCGTGATTCGCGCTTTCAGTATCAATACCGAAATGTTCGGATTGCAGATCTCGCTGCGAGTACAGCCCATGTATCGCAACGGACACTACGCCGGAATAATTCTGAATTTCCTCAATGTATCCGATCTGGTCGAAGCGCGCCACGCCGCAGAAAAAGCCAACCTGGCGAAAAGCGAGTTCCTGGCCAATATCAGCCACGAGATACGTACCCCTATTAACGGCGTGCTGGGCATGTCCTCACTGATGCTCGGAACCCAGCTTTCGAGAGAGCAACGCGAATATTGTGATACTATTTATAAAAGCGCCGACCACCTGCTTGAACTGGTCAACCGCATATTGGATTTCTCCAAAATCGAAGCGGGCGAGCTGGAACTGGACAGCATAGACTTCAATCTCAACGACACGCTGCACGAAACAGTGCGCATGCTAAGCCCCAAAGCCGAAGAAAAAGGTCTGGAGCTTATCTATCATATTACGCCAGATGTTCCCGACGATGTTATCGGCGATCCCTACCGTTTGCGTCAGGTTGTATTGAACCTGCTGGGCAACGCCATCAAATTTTCCGATCAGGGCGATGTGACATTGCGCGTGGAACTGAAAAGCATAGAAGACGGCGAAGCCTATCTCCTGTTCTCTGTTACCGATAAAGGCATCGGCATTCCTCCTGAAAAGCAGGTAAAGATTTTCAATGCGTTTTATCAGGGCGACAGTTCCATTACACGTCAGCATGAGGGAACCGGCCTGGGTCTGGCCATAGCCAGCCGTATCATCGACCTGATGCATGGCCATATCTGGATTGAAAGTGAAGTCGGTCGTGGCAGCACTTTCTATTTCACCATCGGTCTCACCGTTCAGAAACACCCCAGACGCAGAATTACACCGGCGTCCTTCGGAATAGAACCGGGCCTGCGCGTTATGATAGTTGACGACAACGCGACTAACCGCTGGATACTGGAAGAGATGGTGCAGCAGTGGGAAATGAAATCCATCTCGTTCAGCGGCGGAGCAGAAGCGCTGGGTGAGCTTACCCGGGCTGAAGCAGAGGGTAATCCATACAAACTGGTCATCATAGATGCACAGATGCCCAAGATGGACGGCTTCTCGCTGGCCGAGAAAATCCGGCAGAATCCCGCGCTGGTAAAAAGCACGGTTATGATGCTTTCCTCCGGCGATACCATTGGTGCCAGCAGTCGCTGCCGAAAAATAGGTATCACTTCCTATCTGACCAAACCGGTGAAACAGGATGATCTGCTCAAGGCCATATTCCTGGCTCTGGAGGAAAAAGAGCTTTCCATGTCGGAGTATCCGGATCAGGAAGGCCTGGAGGATGAAAAAAAGAAACCTCGAGAATTGAGGGTTATCCTTGCTGAAGACAACGTTGTTAATCAGAGAATAGTCGATACCGCACTTAAGAAGCGCGGACACAAGGTAGTTCTGGCACAGAATGGCCGTGAGGTTCTGGAAGCCCTAAAAGGGGGAGAATTCGACATCATCCTCATGGATATCCAGATGCCGCTGATGGATGGTTACAACGCCACCATCGAAATCCGCAAGCGCGAGCAAGGCACAGACAAGCATATTCCCATAATCGCGCTTACCGCCCATGCACTAAAGGGCGACCGCGAAAAATGCATCGAAGTCGGTATGGACGACTATATCTCTAAACCCATAGACCCTAACGACCTTATTAAGAAGATCGAAAAATTTGAGATAAAGGAAGATCGCCTGCCGCACTTCAACAGTACTCAGGCTGTACTTAACCGTAAAGCTCTGTTAAACCGCGTCGAGCAGGATCAGAACATAGCCGTAGAACTGGCAAAACTCTTCCTGGTCGATACCAGAAAGCATACAGAATCACTTAAGGACGCCATCGATAAACGGCAGTATGACAAGATTCAGGAACTGGCTCATCTGATAAAGGGCTCTGCCATCAGCATCGGAGCTGAAAAACTCAGCAGTTCGGCTCTGCTTATCTGGCATGCCGCCGGAGCGGCTCAGATGGAGCGCATAACACGTAACTTCAGCGAGTTTCAGGAAGAGCTTAAAACATTGCAGGCGGCGATTGCCGAATTTGTGCTTACGGTTGATGCAGGCGATTAAATATTAGTATTGCCCTGAAGTGTTTAGGGAGGATTGAATGAATCTGGAAACAAAAACTGAAAATCGAATTACAATTATCCGCATTCAGGAAAACCGCATTGATGCCTCCAAGGCTCCCGACCTTAAATCTCACCTTTCCGCTCTTATAGAGGAAGGTCGGACGCTTATTGGCATCGACATGTCTCAGGTGAATTTCATAGACAGTTCAGGTTTGGGAGCCCTCGTTTCGGGAATGAAGAAGATTGGCCGCAATGGAAGTATGGCGTTGTGGGGACTGAACAGGCAGGTCAAATCAGTATTCGAACTGACCCAATTGTACAAAGTCTTCGAAATTTTCGAGAATGAGAATGACACAATCGAAACACTGTCCAGGTATGTCGCCAGTTAAAAGCGCGACAATAAAGGCCAGACTTGATCAGGTTGGACCGCTGAGCGAAAGCATGGCAGGTGCAGTAGTACGCTCAAACGACGATCAGGATCTGCATTTCAGAGTAAATATAGCCCTGACGGAAGCCATCACCAATTCCGTAATACACGGCTGCGGTGAAAAAAGCTCCGATTCCATTCGAGTCGAATACGAAATGGACGGCGAAGACCATATCTTCCACATATTCGATCCCGGCAGGGGTCCGTGTCCTGACCTTCTTGCCAACCCAACGCTGTCCGATGATCCGCTGGCAGAAAGCCATCGCGGTATGGTCATTATGAAATGGGCTTCGGATGAGATGTACTACAGATTGGACGAAGAATTTTTCTGCCTGACCATGGTTTTCAGATCAAGAAAAACAGCCGGTTAATATACGCCTCTATATCCCAACCAGTTTGCGCGCCAGCTTGTTTCCTATCAGCGGACGGGCCAGTCGGGCCAGCAGTATTTTTGCGTCAAGCCCTATGGATTTCTTGCGCACATAGATACTTTCAGCCACATCCTTTTCGCTTTCGTCATCAGCAAAAGCCGCTACGCCGGTTACGCCCGGCGTCGAACTGAAACGACTCAGCAGCCAGTCTTCATTGATTTTCGCCGCCCGTTCGGGAGTGAAAGGACGCGGTCCGATAAGTGTCATATCGCCGCGCACAACATTCAGAAGCCGCGGCCACCAGGCTATGGGGAGATCGTTGCCCGGATAACAGATAAGTTTAAAGCGCGGCAGATACTCCAGATCCTGCGAAGATTCGGCGTTGCCACAGCCTATTACTTCACGTTCGCCTAAATGCTTCCCGTACTTTTTCAGCGACAGCAGAGTAGAAGCAATTCCCAGCGGAGCCAGGGTTATAAATGCGCTCAAAGCAATTCCACGATTGAAAACATTTTCCGCCAGTTCGCCGAAAACATTGCGATCCAGTCGTCCCAGCAGAAAGGCATCGGCTATGTATGTGCGTTCCTCTGTTTCGGGGTCGAAAATGAGGTTCTGGGCTACGATACAGTTTTCCAGATGCGTCATTTTCCCTATATATGAATTTTCCATGATGATCGAATCCGAAACCTGCGCTTTGGCTGCAATAAGGCTGTTGTCACCCAGCACCACATTCGGTCCGACTTCCGCTCCGTTCATAATCTGACAATAGCTGCCAATAATTACCGGCTTATTAATGCGCGCCGAAGGATGAATAAAAGTGCCGCGCCCGATGAAGAAGCCGTGACTGTCTTCGAAATACTGGCTATGTGTAAAGGAAAGCGGATTTCGCAGAAGATGCCGGTTGATTTCCATAATAGATTTCAAACCGCGTCCGCTAATGGATTCGGCTTTCTGGCGAATGAGCCCGATTTTATGCACACCCGAAGACATTTCAGCATAGAGAGATTCAAACAGTGGTCCGTCAAGCTCTTCTATTATTGCCACAGCCTCCGGCTCGATGATGGCGGCAATAATATCATTGTGTTCATTGTTGCAGATAAGAGAGACTGTGTTGCCGGATTCGCGGTGCCGCCTGAGAGTATTTTTAAGTTTCAGTTCTCCCAGTTTGAATCCGGTGGTAAGCACAAAACGGGACTCGAAGAGAAAACGGTGTTTAAGCAGGCTGCGGCATTCTTCTCCGCCTGCGGTTCCTATCAGTACGCTGAGTTTCACGCCGAAGCGGGCGCCATCGCCATAGTATGCGTTAACTTCGTTAAGACCTGTCGAGACAATCAGATACATTTCGCGGATGCCGCAGGCGTAGCCCTGTTCTATCTGATGTTGCGCCAGCGGTTTGTTCAGAAGCGGAATCAGCGCGGGCGGTACACTTTTACCCAGCGTCCCGTAATCGGCAGTATTGGTATGAATAAGCACCTGCTTCATAATGCCTGAAGTCTCCCCTCAATATGCGCCTGAACCGCTTAAGACAACCGGTATGGTTTTGAGAATAAGTTTCATATCTCCCCATAGACTTTGATTCTGAATATAACGACGATCCAGATTGATCTGTTGATTGAAATCCAGCAGACTTCTGCCGCCAACCTGCCACAGACAGGTCAGTCCAGGCGTTACTTCCAGCCGGTCGCGTTCCTTTACACCGTATTGTTCCATTTCGGAAACCAGATGCGGACGAGGGCCGACTATGGACATATCGCCTTTAAGCACATTGTAAATCTGCGGTAATTCGTCTATGGAATATTTGCGTATGAATTTACCTACGCGCGTGATGCGCGGATCATTTTTCATTTTAAAGAGCACGCCGGCCTTGGATTCGTTTTGTTCCATAAGTTGCGCCCGCAGACGGTCGGCGTCTTTAACCATCGAACGGAATTTATACATACGGAACATTCTGCCGTGCATGCCTACGCGTTCCTGACCGTAAAACACAGGACCGGAAGGATCTTCAATCTTGATAGCTGCAGCGGTAGTAATTAAAAGTGGAGAAAGAACCAGCAGACCCATTGAAGATGCTGTTATGTCAATAAAGCGCTTGAATTTCAGACTGCCGTCCGTGGCAATCCACCACAGCATGCGCCTTATCTGAAATTCCATTTCTTCACGGTAGAGATTCAGCGGCAGATCAATGTCGTTGAAACGATTGATAAGCTGTGTACGGGCCTGTCCATAATACCAGCGCCAGACATCCAGCATGAAGCGCGGATTTCCTATGATGTAACGTCTGAACATGCGGCGCGGTTCCTGCGCCAGACGCCAGGTCCACTCCAGACCGAGTTCGCGCATCCACACCGGTGCGCGCGGTATGCGACCGGAATAGAAATCGAAAAGCCCGCCGACGCCCATTGAAACTCCCACCGAAAGATCCTGCAAATGAGCGTCTATCCATTTTTCCTGGCGAGGAACGCCCATCGCTACCAGCAGAAAATCAGGCTGCTGTATATTGATTCTTTCTATAAGCGCCTTTTCCTCGGCGGAATCGTTTTCAAAATATCCGTGCTCGGTCCCCACTATCGAAAGACCGGGGTAGCGTCCGATCATATTGTCGCGTACTTTTTCAGCCACACCCGGAGCGGCTCCCAGCAGGAAAATACTCTTTCCATTGCGTGAAGCAGCCATACATAGACGCGGGAACAGGTCGGTTCCGTTTACGTTCTCGCGAACTTCAGCACCTATCATTATTCCAGCCAGCTTTATTCCGAAGCCGTCCGGTAACGTAAGATCTGTTTTCTTCAGAATGCTTCTGTATTCTTCGTCATCGCTGCTGACGTTGAAGCAGTGCGCGTTGACAAATGCCACATGACGCGCACCCTGCTCAGCAAGTTTCATAAGGCGGTCAATCACTTCGCGCATGGTAAGGTTGTCTATTTTAACGTCGCGCAATATGAAAGAATCGGCGTATACCGGTGCCTGATGACCCAGAATAAGAGTGGGTATAGTACGCGCCAGTATAGCCAGGTCTTTTTTGACACTGCGTCTGGCTATATAGGAGCGCTCCATGACACTGCGGCTTTCAAAGGCGATGTTCATGCGCTTGCGCAACTTATAGGTATCGGTCAAGCCCGGTCTGACCGAGAAGCGCAGCAACTCGTACTCACCAAGCTCTTCAGTTTCATTGAGACGGAGAGCTTCAGGACCGACAAACGCCATTTCACCCTTCAAGACATTAAATATCAAGGGAGCGTCATAGGCGTGAACTCGTTTAAGCACTTCGCACAAACGCTTGAATTTGTGCGGAGCAATTGGAGGCTTCAGACGCAATTGACTGAACGGTTTGCCATCCAGACCTATACGGCGACCTTCTTCGAAAAGCTCGAATTTTCCGTTGGCAATAATCGTCATGGCCGCCAGAGATGAGGCGGCCAGAGAGACCGGAGCAAGCGCTGAAGCCAGATAAATATCAAGGAGCCTGCGACCGATATCAGTAAAAGGCTTATCCAGCTTAATTAACTTGTCGAAGGTCTTTCTCATGCTCGACTAAAGCACTCTTTCTTCCACAAAAACGATGTCGTTGGCCTGCAGTTCGAAATCCGGTTCACTGCCCTGCAATATGGCTTTCAGGTTGATATAAAACACTTCGCGTTCCACACCAGCCGTGCGCACTATTCTTACCTTGGTAATTTTTGCGTTGATTGTGAATCCACCCGCCAGAGTTATGGCCTTTGTAAGAGTAAGGCGGCTATGCAGTGGAACGGCCTTGGCGCTGTTTACCGAGCCAAGAACAAACACTTCGGTGCTGGTAAGCAGCGGCACATAGAGAATATCCTTGGGGCGCAGCCGGATGTTGTTTTTCATGTCGCCGCGAGTCAGAAGAGCTTCGAAATCGATGGGCAGTATGCTTTCACCACGAGCCAGATAAGCCCGCCGTAAATCTGCTCCAGGCAGCTCAACTTCGTTCACGTTGACGGTACGCAGTCCACCCGCCAGGGCAATGGCCTCGATAATGCGCATATCGCCCGAAATAGTATAGGTGCCGGGCTTCTCGAAGCCTTCGCCCAGAAGCACAACCTGATTGCTGGAAAACTCATTAATGGTAATATCTGTTTTTGCAATAGCCAGATACTTGCTCAAACGATCATCCATTTCCTTGATGATTTCTCCAACCCGCTTGTCGCGTGCCTCTATTTCTCCAATAAGCGGAAACGTAAAGCGCCCGTTCGGTTCTATGGTGACGGTTCGGGTAAGCGATTCTTCGCCATAGACCGAAATGGTGATGGTATCACCCGGCCCCAGCAGATAAGAACCGGCCTGATGCTGCTCCATTTCCACCATCTGCTCAAATGAGATATTCGGCGCAGGAGATGAAGGAGTAGCGGCTTTCGCATCTGCAGCGGACGTTTCAGGCAGATCCGGTTTGCGATTAGCTACACACGCCACGAGCGAAAGCATCGCGACAATCAACATTGCATGAAATATTGTTTTTCTCATCATGACATCAGTTTCTTCAAAAAGAATCTTTCCACACAATCCCTTCCGATCTCTATCCTGCGATAGGAATCGGCCATTGCTATTTCGTGTTTGCGCGCCAGGAACGGCTCGGCATCGGCGATGAATACGCCCAGCAGGCGGTCTCGCCCCTGAGAAAGCAGGCGCACGGTGCGTTCCAGATGATCCTTCTGCGTATGTCCAGCCCTGGCCACTATTATTGCAGCATCCAGCGCCGAAAGCAGTTCGATGGTCTGGGCATATTCGAAGGCCGGCGGAATATCCACCAGCAGCAGATCGTATGAATTGCTCAAGCGTCGAAGAATTTCCCGCATTTTTTCAGAAGCGAAAAGATCAAACTGCGATGGATCGGCAATACCGGCGAAAAAGCGATCAGGACGACCTTCGCCGCCTTTTACGACAAGCTCATGTGCTTCGTATTCACCTTTGACGACTGAGAAAATATCCAGCGGAACACCGGTTTTTTCCTGTATGTTCAGATCAACCACCAGAACGCCAAGTCCGCGCGCAGCAAAAGACAGTGCCAGATTATCGCAAACTGTGGTCTGTCCACTGCCTCGTACAGTTGAATAAAGACCGATGATCTTACGACCGTCCAGTTTCTTTTCAACCGCCAGAGTCGAGACCAGTGGACGGTAAACACCCACATCAATATGCGGCATATTACCGGGAGCCTGAGGATCATGCAGGTGTTGACCCAGTGTATGCAAACCATATTTGCGGAAAATCTCGCGTGCCGATTTTATGCTCGGATTGAAGAATTCTCCCAGCAGCAAACCCAGAAACGCCAGGAACAATCCGCCGACTGGAATTCCTACCCCATATACCTTAGCCAGCGATTCTTCCGGATACTTGGCCGGCACAGCTTTTTCCAGCAAACGGAATTCGCCGTTTTCTGAGTTCAGCAGTGCATTGGCTTCTTCGCGCCTTATCATCAGGTTCTGCAACATCTGTTTGGCCAGAATAAGTTTCTGCCTGACTGCAGCGTAACCCTTCTGATTGTCGGTCAGATTTTTCAGTCTGTCCTGCAGCTCTTTGCGCTGCGACTCAAGTGAGGCAATTTTGCTGGACAAACCGCTCGACTCCGACATCAGCTTGCCCTTTTGCTCTTTCGTAAAGCTGTTGCGAATGGCGGCAATTTCATTCTGAAGTTTGGCAATCTGTGGATTTTCTTCGGTATAGCGAGTGCGCAGTTTGTCAAGCTGCGACTGCAACTCGGCCATTTTCTGAGCGCCCATCAATTCGGATGTCCCGGAAGATCCTGTCCCCAGATTACTCATCTGGCGGTTAGCCATGCTTAATTCGACACGAGCGTCTTCTATCTGGGCTTTGAGATCGGCTATTTTCTGAAGATTCTGCTCGGTTTCCACATCCAGCATAATTATGCCATGTTCTTTGCTGAACTGCGCCACTTCGTCGGATGCTGCGGCGAACTTCACGTCGGCGGACTTCACCAGTTCATCCAGTTCCTTCATGGAGCGTTTAATTTCCTCACGCCGCGCTTCGTTGCGCTGCCCGATGAAAATCTCTGATATTGTATTGGCTATGCTGACCGCCTCTGACGGGCTGTCACCGGCAGCAGAAAGATTGATGATGTTGGAGTTGCTGCTTCTGTCAAGACTGATCTTTCCGCCAAGATCGTATATATCGTCGTCCAGTTTAAGCTGCTCGATAACCTTGTTGAGATTGGATGGAAGCTTGACCGTAGCAATAAGCGTATCCATGCTAAGTTCCGGCAGCTTGAAATGCACGCCTTCGCCCAGAACAACACCCTGCTGCGGCTCGACCCGCAATAATACGGCAGTGGCCTTGTAAGTACGGCCTCTCACGGAAAGTGCAGTCACCACTCCGGCAATAATAAAGAGCAGTGTAACCAGTGCAATTATGCGCCAGCCGCGTACAACAGCCAGAACATAACGCCGTATATCTATATCGCGAAAAAGATTGTCCTCTTCCGCTTCTGCATGACGGGCAAAATCGCCCTGACTGGAATCCGTCATGTTATGCTACCTCTGTTTGCCCATTAAAACTTCCGCCGTTTCATCGGCGGATATTTTCCAACTGAATCCCGCTGCACGCTTTGGGCCTTCGGATACAGCCCTGCGACGGAATTCATCATCAAATAATCCTTTTTCAAGAACCACAGACATTTCATGTGGATCCTCTGGATTGAATGTCAGCCCGACTTCCCCCAATACCTCCGGTAGAGATGCTCTGTCTGAAGAAACCACCGGCAAACCGGCAGCCATGGCTTCAATCAGCGGAATGCCAAACCCTTCGAACAGCGAAGGGAAAGCCATGAGATCCGCTGCGCAGTAGTAGTATGGTAGCAGATTTTGCTCAATAAAACCAGTTGTATGCACGTAATCTCTCAAGTTGAGCCGCATTATCTCGGCATGCACCTCTTCCGCCCCGTTCCAATCGCTGCCACAGAACAGCAAATGCTGTTTCATATCAGGGCGGCGTTCACGCAGACGGGCATACGCTCTAAGCAATCCCACATGATTTTTTCCGGGATGCTCCAGACGCGAAACATAGAGAATATAGCTTTCAGGCAAAGCATAATGTTGCAGCAGAATCCTCCGGGCTTCATCCTTAGGCATAATCCTGAAATTCTCATGTTCGACGCCGTTCCACACAACACTTATCTTGGAAGCATCGATGCCGATTTTCTCGACAAGATCGCGCTTGGTCGAGTGGCTTACCGAAAGCAAAGCATCAGCCTGTTTCCACATGGCTGGAAGCAGCTTCGTCACATACATGGTGCGCAGCCGATCATATTTCTGCGGCATGTAAAACTGCGCCAGATCGTGAACGGTCGCCAGCAGCCTGTATGGTGCCAGCGGCGGACGCAGACTCATGCGACGGTTTCCGGCAGGCAGAAACAACACGTCCAGACGATGCACCAGCGCCAGAAGAGGCAGAATGCTGAGGTGCCAGACCAGCCCGGCAGCCAGACCTTTGTATATTTCCGGAATGCGCACGAACTCGACACGATTGCCGATTTCAAGCAGATTGCGCTCGGACTCGAAGCCGAAAATGGTCAGACGAATGTCCTCACGTTGAGAAATATGCTTTACGATCTTTATAATGTATACACCAATGCCGGACTTCCCGCCTTCAAGTGGAACGGCACAGATGCCTATGTGCGGTTTTACGTCCCGTCCCGCTTTCATTGTTTCAATCCTTCCGCTGCTTCCATATCATCGGGAACCGTCGCCTTGAGGATTCTTTCGAAGGCGCACAGGTAATTCAGAAAGCGATATTTCGTCTCAAAGATTTCGCGTCCATTCTGCCCTAACTCACGCGCCAGAAGCGCGTCGGACAACAGCCAGTCAATGTGCGACGCCAGTACAGCAACATTGCCAGCCGGAGCGGCCAATCCATTTATGCCATGCAGTAACCAGTCGTTAATACCGCCAATGGCGAAACCAGCCACCGGACGGGCGGCAGCCATAGCTTCAATTCCAACCATTCCGAAAGGTTCAGCCCAGCGCGACGGCACGGCCACCAGTGCGGCTTTGCCATACAGTTCATTAAGCTCATCGTGCGGCAGCGTGCCCAGAAATTCGACACGCCCGCTCAGTCCCAGTTTATGTGCAAGCTTTTCAAGAGCCGCGCGCATGTTGCCATCTCCGACGATTTTAAGCTGCCATTGTGCTTTCACTCGCAGTAGAGCCTCAAACAGCAGATCAACGCCTTTGCCGCGCACCAGTTGCCCAACAAACAGAATCTGGCCACTGCCCTGTGGATATTCCTGCAGTTCAACTTCCATATCACCCGGCAGAGGCGCCAGGATATCAATTTTATCGGCCGGCAGACCGTTCATCAGCAGTTCGTCTTTTATATAGGAACTGTTGGCTACTATTCTGGCGACACGTTTGTGTAATGCGATGTCGTTAAGGCGGGCGGAGACATCATTAAGAACGAAATGACCCAGATTGTCGCGTCCAACCAGACAGCCGTGCAATACGCAAGCTGTACCTACTGGCGAATGGCAGATTTTTTTCGTCAGCGGGAAATATTTGTGATGTCTGGGGCAGATCAGATCGTGGTCATGCACCATACGTATTACCGGCGCGATTTCCAGCAGTTTTTCGAGTATCCCATTGCCGAATGGCCGGTGAATAACTATCACCTGCGGTTGTGTGCGTTCGGCCAGATCCTTCAGTTCTGAAAAATCAGACAACGCGTGTACGTTTCTGAATGATGCACAATAAGCCGCATCGGCAGTCTGACGGGAACAGTGGATAATCGTGTGAATGTGTCCGCGCATACGCAATGCATTTGTCAGGGTATGCACATTCTGTTCGATCCCGCCCATAAAGTGCGGATACTCGCTGATGTGCCATATTCTGAAACGTCTCCGCCTCATGCATGGCTCCGTATAAGTTGAGCGTATAACTCAAGCAGGCGCTCGGCAATGCCATCCCAGCCATACTGGTCACGGGCTTTTGCAAAACCGTTCTCACCCAGCCTGCGCGCCAGATGTCTGTTTTCAAGTACGGCTTTCATGGCCAGATACAGGCCGTCGGGCTCGTCGTGTGAAAATAACAGCCCATTGCGACCGTCATCGATAAAATGTGCCAATCCTCCGACTCTTGCAGCTACTACTGCACGTTTGGCCGCCCAGGCCTCCAGTGCAACTATGCCAAAAGGTTCATGCAGCGAAGGCACTACAAATACGGCAGCGGATCTGTATGCATCCGCCAGTTCTTCAGAGCCCTGCGGCATGGGCGGCAACAGATGAAATTTCTGTTCGACGCCCAGCCTTGCAGCCTGGCTTATAAGCTTTTCGGCATAATCGTTATTGGTGCGCGGCCCTATCAGTACCAGATGCAGATGTTTTCCGGGTTCGGCCAGTCTGGCGAATGCATTAAGCAGCGCAACCTGGTTCTTCTGATGATCGATGCGCCCGATGCAGACGACAAGGCGATCTTCCGACCTGAAGCCGTGATTTTTCTTGAATCTGCGTCCGTCGCCATTCTCGAAGGCTCGTACATCTACACCGTTTGGCAGATGCAGCGCCAGCTTGCCGATATATCGACTGCGGATTTCCTCTACTTCAGCCGGATTGACACACAGCACAGCATCCGCATCCTGTATAAGCCTGCGAGAACCAAGCAGCGCTCCTGCCAGTTTACCCCATTCAAAGCTGCCATGTACAGCCTTAAGCATATCGCGCTCTTCCGCTTCGGGAACATTGAAGATTCCGCCATGCAGCGTCAGCACAAAAGGCTTGTTGCGCAAACGCGCCGCAAATGCGGCCTGAGCTCCCAGACGTTTGCCGGTGTGCAGATGATAGATATCGAAATCAGAGCGCAGTAACAGTTCCTTTAACATGCCTGGCGACAGCATATTGCCGCCCTTCATATCCATGCGCTTGCGAGCCTGAGCATCAAGCCCGAAATACGGATATAGATAATCGAAACGGCGCGTCGGCACTCCTTCCAGAGTCTCGCTGCCGACCTGCGATAGCGCCGAGGAAGTCCACAATTCGGTATAATGACCGCGCACCAGAATCTCACGCGTCAGGTTCGAAACGACATTTTCCGTTCCACCCCAGTCGCTGCGCACATATCTTCTGGCTATCTGAAGTATCCTCATTTCAAACCGCCTGCTACATTAATAAGGAATTCTTCCAGATCATGCGCATATCGCTGCATCGAAAAATCCTCTGTGACAGTGCGCAGGCCTTCACGCGCAATGCGACGACACAATGCCGGATCATCCATAAGCTTTTCGATGGCAGTTGCCAGCGAAGCAGCGTCTCCGGCAACGAAGGTCATGGCGTTTTCGCCATCCTTCAGAAATTCACCCGGACCGCCGCAGGTAGTGCTTACAAGCGCCGTACCCGAAGCCATGGCCTCAAGATTGGTAAGCCCGAAAGGCTCGTCCCATATGGATGAAAATACCAGTATGTCACTTTCACGATAAATATCCGACAATTCGCGTCGCGGCAGACGGCCTTTGAAACTAACACGACCTGCAAGCTCTGACACCGAGGCTATAGATTCAAGACGTTTAATGTACTTTGAAGAACCGGTACCAACGATCTCCAGCACGACATCCCGCCCTTTTCGCACGAGCAGTTCCAGAGCCTCAATTACGGTATGAACACCCTTATATTCGTGCAGTTGACCGGCATAAAGCAGCCTGAGCGGCTTATGCTGCAGACCAGGTTTGGTTTTAGGCGAGAAATCGCTTACGTCCACTCCCTGATAAATCACTTTGGCGGTCTTCAAAGGCACGCCTTCGGTTTTGAGTTTTTCCAGCAGCGAGCGGCTGATGGCTGTGACTATCGGGAATTTTATACCTGCAAATGTCGTGCGCCTGAACAGACTGCGATCCAGCAGCCAGCTTGCGGCCCGTCGCGGAGAAAAGGAACAGGTGCCTGGTTTGTAGGCCAGCAGATAATCGTCGTTCAGCGACATGGCACAGGGAACTCCGCTGCGTATGGCAGCGCGCAATGGACCCAGCGAAAGCCTGCGAAGGCTCCATAATAATATCGCGTCCGGATTGACGTGCCTTATATAGCGCAAGGTTGCTTCTTCATTGTATAGATCGGTAGTCAGATGACGCAGACGCGCCCGGCGCGGTTTCAAACCGAAAGGCAGATACTGCAGCAGATTGCGCCGTATTGTTTCTCCATAGGCGCCGCGTTCGTTCACCTTAAGACGAGTATCTTCGGTATTGAAGTCGCTGGTCTGTACGAATACTTCGTGTCCCATGCTGATGAATTCTTTGGTGATCTGTTCGCACAGTATTTCGTAACCGCCCAGAACCGCCGGAGGATAGAGGTTGCCTATCATCAGAATTTTCATTTATGCCTCCCTTCGGCCTGACCGTGCAAAATAAGCGGCTGTGCCATAAGGCTGTATATATCGGTAATGGCCTGCACATTTGACGGCAACTGCCGATTAGACATTATCATGGCGTATGACGAGGTTGAATCAGGATGATAGCCGTGCATGCCCTTGATCGGCTTGCGCCCCATGAAGCTGGGCACAATAAGGTGATTTTCGTGCAGCATGAAAAACAGCTCGCCATATTTGGCATCGGGGAAATACGCTTTCAGATCCTTCAGTTCGTTATCGCTCAGAATACGACCGTATGTTTGTGTGTTCAGCAGACGAGTTATGGCATTGCGCGTATCCTGATTGAAGAACCAGAAGCGCGCCATGGACGAATCGTAAACAGCGGCATAATCCCGTCCGAAGCGGAAGCCAAGATTATCAACTTCGCGCCAGAGTTCGTGATGTTCGGTCGTGTTGGCCATGCCATGATCGGAAAAGACGTATATATCGCAGTCCCGATAGTTGCGTTTTACGATTTCAAAGAGTTCATTCAAACGCTTGCGGTACAGTCCAATGCGAGCCAGCGATTCTGACGAGCCTGCACCGTGAATGTGCAATATTCCGTCCAGATCTGCGTTGTAGAAGAAAGCCCATTCAATCGCACGACTCTCGACTGCACGGCATATGGACTTGAAGTTCTGTTCCTCCGGAGCGTGCCAGTCCGAAACATGATAATCCACTCCAGCCAATTCCAGCTTTGTAAAGATGTTATCGCCATTGATGATGCCGTCTGGTGCAAAAATGCTCTTTTTCTCGCAGTAGTCGAAGAGATGAATGTACTTGAAAGGCATGCTGTATATCTGGAAATATCCTGTGAAGCCATAGATACGCTTCAGATACTGCGACATTTTGTTGCGCACTCTGGCGCGTGAGGCGATGAAATCCGGTGTGAAGCGCAGCGGCCTGAGCCACTTGAAGGGCGAGTTGACAGGATCGTAGTAGTAAAACGAAAAATGTCCGTGTTCCGCCGGATAGCGCCCGGTCAGTATGGACGGAACTGCCGTGCTTGAATATCCCATAACAGAGCGCAACTTGCGGCGATATGGCAAGTCCTGTTCTAAAAAATCTACGCCATTCAGGATATCCCAGCCAAAAGCGTCAATGAATATAAAAAGCGAGAGCTTGTCGTAAGTCGGCATAATTAATTCACCTCCCGCCAGATATCCAGCATACGCGTCTCTGCAGCAAGCATGAAAGCTTCAATATCTCTTTCGCGATCAGAGGCACAGGCAGGCATGATCAGCGCCAGCGAAAGCATTTCGAGCAGTGGCGATACACTTTCCGGGCCATCCGAATCAATACCGAAGACAATCACAGGAACAGCGGCACGTATGCGCATCTGCGGATGCACACAACCTGCAGACCCGGAAGCGGCTGCCGGCCCGAAAACCTTTAACGTCTTTAAAGAATTCACAGCCGAAAAACCTACATTATCCATAAGCAATTTGTCGGCATAGCTTTTCCAATCGGCTGCTCCGCGAACCGAATGAATAAACCAGCGTGCTGCCGCTTTACTGACGGCACAACCTTCCTGCCACAAAGACAGCAAATCGGAGCGGCTTCTGCATTCGAAAAAAGGCTTCGCCCTGAAGCGCACGGCCCCGGCGTACATCTTCTTTATGCGCTCAAGCTCCAGCGGTCCGCCCCGCAATCCAGCCATACGGGCGGCTCTTTCGCGATAGCTGTAATGATAAAGACCATGGCGAATAAGCAGCACGTCTCCTGCCGCCAGAGCGGCTTTGTAGATGTTACGGGTAATGAAATCCAGGTCTTCGAACCCGGCGATGTCTCCTTTTTCCTTCAAAGCAGCAAGTCTCCGCCTTGCAAGCGTAAGACCCACCAGGCGGTTCATTAAGAGACGTTCACCTTCATCGGTGGGAATATCGGAACCGAGCATTTCAGGCATTGCATCCAGCAGACGCGGCGGACCAGAAAGCATCTTGTGCCCGCGTCTGAGTTCGTACCATTCGATACGCGAGGGAGCCTTCCGCAGTCTGGCCATGCTGACTGGAGCAATATCGACATCTATTCCAAGCTCATGTCCCAGCCGATGAGCCGTTTCGCGCAGACTGTTACGGATACGCCCATTTATGTAAGGCAGTTTATTGTCATATATGGCATACAAATCGTAGTCGTTGTATGGAGATTTGTGACCGTTCAGTTCAAGCACGCCACCTTCGCGCCTGCCGTAGCCGCCGCCTAAAACCAGCGCCAGTGGTGCAGGTTCAAGTTTTCCAATAATCTCATTTATATGCCTTAAGTCAGAATCAATGCGGGCTTCCAACTCAGGTTCAGCTTCAACAGTGTATCTACCGAGGGTTGGAGACGATATGTCAGGCGCTGTCGCGATATCAGGCTCTCCAAGCTGTTTCATCCCCTGCTTCAGTCCGGAGTAATGCCCAAGCCGCTGGGTCATACGCAAAAAGGGTGATTTAATCAGCAGAGAAGGCTTATGTTCGGCGGCAGCGTTGTGCAAATCCCGCAGGTTTTCACGAAGGCCGGAAAGGAGCACCTGCCGTCCGAATGATGCTTCGACGGAGCCGATCTTATATATGTGTGCATCAGCGAGACCTTCGCCGAAATGTCTTTTATAGCTCTGTTGCAAGTTGTAGTTGTGTGAATGCACCGCCATTGATTGCTGCGCATAGATTATCTCCGCTCCGGAGAGTCGCATGCGGTATGTCCAGTCGATATCCTCAGAATAACGAAGCTTGTCGCTGAAGCGGCACCTTTCCCAATGGCTTCTCTTGATGGCGCTGGAGGCCATCGAAAAGAAATGCCGCCAGCCGGCATGTTCCTGCCCGTCACCAAAGGCTCTTTCATTGTCGTTTCTGAATAAATCCTCGGCGTCCTCACGCGCAAGCTGCCGCGAAAAGGTCGCCGCCACTTTATCGGATGAATCTAAAGGTTTCAGAAGTTCCAGCAGCCAGCTTCGGCCTACCGGAAAGGCATCGGTATTGAGGAAAGTCACCAGTTCGTCCGTGCAGAGTTCCATGGCGAAGTTCAGTACGCGGCCCGGAATGTATTCGCAGGGTCGAATATGATACAGCCTGCCGCCGAATTCACGGATAACATCCAGTGTGCCGTCGGTCGAACCCGAATCTATATGCATAAGCTCGAAATCGACGCCCTCCTGATAACGCAAAGCCGTCAGGCAGCGTCGCACCAACTCGGGTCCGTCGTTCATCGATCTTATAACGATAGTGGTTTTTATGCTCTTCTTCTCCTTATATACTTTGCAATGTTCGAATTTTACCCTGTACAGAACCTTTTTTCAACCATCTATATTTGCGCGTATTATGCTTAATTTTAATTTATTTGCATTAAATTAATGCATATTATACAATAAAGAACATAAAAATCGAGGAATATCTATCTTTAATAGATTTTTTTCGAATAATCGAGAAAGTATTCCTTATAATGAAAATTCTGCTGGCCGAAGACGACAACATAACCCGACGCATGCTTGAGCTTTCTCTGCCAAAATGGGGCTACGAATGTAAATCGGCATGCGACGGAGAGGACGCATGGGAGCTTTTCCAGCTTGAGGATTTCGACATAGTCATCACTGACTGGATGATGCCGCGAATGGACGGAGCGCAGCTTGTCAGAAATATCCGCACTTTAAAAAAAGAGCATTATGCTTATATCATTCTGCTGACCTCGCTGGACAGCAAAGAATACCTGCCGCACGGTCTGGAAAAAGGCGCAGACGACTATATTGAAAAGCCCTTCGAGCCCGCGGAGCTTAAGGCTCGACTGAAAGCCGGAGTGCGAATTGTCGAACTCGAACGCAATCTGGCCGCCTCGAACAAACGAATGAAGACCGAGCTGAAAAAAGCAGCTGCGACACTCGAAAACATGTTGCCTGAAAAGAACCTCCATATAAATAATGTCGGTTTAAACTGGTATTTCAAGCCCTGGGTATATGTCGGCGGCGATTTTTTCAACGTCCTTAAGCTGGATCAAATCAACACCGGCTTCTACATGATAGATGTTGCCGGACACGGCCTTTCTGCTGCGCTGCTGACTGCCACCCTGAGCCATCTCTTGCGGCCATCAATCCTTCATGGCGGCATTTTAAAAAGCTTGGATCAGAATGGCAGCGAGCACATACTTTCACCTTCTGAACTTGCTAACGAGCTTAACCGGCGTTTCCTTGTCACTGACGCTGACGAGGATAAATACTTTACTATGCTGTATGGAATCATTAACAGCGCGGATATGACTTTGCGCTGGGTAAGAGCCGGTCATCCGCGCCCCATGCTGATGAACAGCCGCGGAGTGGAACTGCTGGAAAATGACAATCCGCCCATCGGCCTGCTGGAGAACATTGAATACTCAGAGGGTCTGGTGCAGTTGAACCACGGAGATCAGATTTTCATATACTCAGATGGTCTGGCTGATGCGGAGAACAATCGGGAAGAACAATTCGGGATACATAGAATGATAAACGCACTCTCGCACGGACACGGACTTGAAACCGAGGATAACGTTAAACGACTGGTTGGCGCCTTAAAGGAATTCCGCAAAGAGACAGAGCAGAATGACAATATAAGTCTGCTGGCGTTGGGAATTTCGCTTCTAGGAAAATAATCACCTGACCGGATTTTCGGAAGAAGTTCCCTTCAAGCGTTTCAGCAGACAGCGCAGCTCACCTTTTATGCTGCCCAGACTGAATTCAAGCTGATATACCGCCTCGGTAAGCGGGGCCCAGTCGACTTTCCAGCTCGAACCCTCGCCTCCCAGAGTAATTTGCCTGTCCCCACGGGCATGAGCCTGCTTCAGCAACTCGTGCAGCGCCATCAGACCGCAGCCATAAAGCTTATAGTCACGGTCATAGGCAGTCAGAAGAGCAAAATATTTGTCGGGCGTCGAAAGTCCCAGCAGACCGGCAGTACATTTCCCGCCCAGGCGCATCAGACATAAATCCAATATGCCGCGTTCAGCCCAGATTCCGGCGGCCTGCCTGAAGTATTCAGAGACAGCGTTTGTATCGGCCAGCCCTTTCGTTTCGGTGTTTTCGTACTGCCATGATCTGCGTCGCAGCTCGTCGAATTCGGCCCACATCGAAGCCAGACGCTCGATGTTGGATGGACTGAAACGTCGGAATTCCATCTCGAAAGCCTCAGGGTAATCACGATTGATTTTACGCAAGTACTTTTTATCGATGTTGCCCAGAATCAGGCTGCTCAGCGAGTTGTGATAGTCCTCATAATTTTCAGGCATGCTGATACACTGATCGTAAGTGAAAATGCGTTTTTCGAATGTCACACCTTTAGATTTCAAAGCCTCGCTAAGTACCTCAATGCCTTCGGCTTCCTGTCTGTAAAGCGATATATAGTCGCAGCCGGTCAGCCGGGATATTTTGCGCAGTGAAGCCGAAAATGCACAGGCAGCTTTCTCTTCCATTCCGGAAGCAATAATTAAAGACGGGATGCGCATGGCCATCTGATCCAGGCTGCGCAACTTTTTTAACACAATCGGTCCGCGCTTTTCCTGTTCTTCCATAAGGAATGTCGCCGCCACGGTTTCAGCATTCTCGCAGTCTTTAGAGGGTAATTCCAGCAGCCATACCCTGCGTTCAGTAAAGAAGGCTTTCCATAGTTCGTGATAGTGCGCCCAACCGGACCAGGGGTTGAGCTTCGATTTCTTTCCAAGTTTTTCTATGCGATCTTTGACCGACTGCCATTTGTCTTCCGTATCCAGCAGAGTAGCTCTCGGCTCGGAAAGACAATTCAGTGTCTCCGCGGATTCACCGGGAGTACCATCCTGCCCGGCAAGCATCTTTTCGTAATCTTTACGGCTCTGTATCTTATGCAGACGCTCTTCTTCGGCTCTTTCGCACTGACGCCTGCGCCTCTGCTGAATCTTCCATGCCAGCCCAAGAGCACCGCCCAGACCCAGTTCCAGTCTGTAAACCGGTTCTTCCAGGTTTGCCCAGCGTTTTTTCCACTCGATAGCTTCACCGCCGAAATTCATACACAAATCGCCGCGTTCGCGGCTATCGAGGATACTGCTTAAAAGCACGCTCGAACCTACACTGAAGCGTGAGTACTCATCGTCATAATATGTGGTCAACAACCAGAGGCGGTCATTCACAATCAGATTCATGTAACTGGCTACCGCCGTATCGCCCGCCATGTAAAGACACAAATCCAGCCAGCCGCGACGGCTCCATTCCGGCAGAGATTCCATCAGGTAATTCAAGCCCTGCACCGCGCCATGCTCGGTGGCCATATCGTGATAAGAGCTCTGCCAGGATTTCCGCCAGAGCCTTAAATACTGTTCCCAGTAACCCTTACTCTGCATCTCTTCCCAGACATCGCCACGCAGCCTGACAAAGTGTGCCTGCTGCTTTGTTTCCTCAAGGATGTTTTTATCGTTGCGACGCAGATTGCGGATTTTTTTGTTAAGCGAAGAATCATCCTTCAGCTCTTTTAAGTTTATCATCTGGTTGCGTGTGCTTTCGACACGCTTGTGCGGGATGTTCGCGGCATCCAGATAATTAACCAGCCCGCCGCAGTAAGACTCGGAAATCTGCGACAGACACAGCAGATGAGCACCGGTGCGGCGATGCAGTTCACCCAGCAGACTTATGAATATGCCAGGCATGCTTTCCTTGTATTCGAGCCTGGAGACGATGGCCGGCATGCAGGCCGCGCTCCAGTCCACACTGCGTAAGGCTTTGAATGGCAAGCCATTGCGACGGCTTATTTCTTCCCTGTATACCGTCGCAGCTATGGGCAGGCCGTTTTCTGTTATTACGACATACCAGTATGGTGAGTCCGGATATACCAGCTTGCGCACCAGATCAAAATGCCGCCATGTTGTCCAGGGATTCGGCACTGCCGCCTTTTCGATCCTGCCGAAAGCGATACCGGCATTGCGCCAGTCAGCATCAGAGATCAATCTTTCGGCATGCAGCCGGTATTCGTTTTTATTTTTCCGCACCGCGCCTCCGCAGGTATTGTTTAATTATGCCCTTTATTTTCTTGGGTGCATCAGACAATGCCCATAGAATCCCTTTTATGGAATAAAGCGGAATTTCAATTGTCAGGGTGTCATCTTCACGGTTGGACCAGATGCTTTTACCGGTTTCAGAAGCTCCGCCCATGATGATTCTGCGGTCTCCGCGCTCCCAGGCATCCTGCAATTGATAATAGAACAGAACCCGTCCCGGTGAAAAGTTTTTGAGATCCTGATCAAAAGCCATAAGTATGACCCACTGCTCATCACCGATAACGGCATTTATCTGTCCGGCCAGCACGCGCTCGTCTGCCATAAGTAGAGCCAGATCCAGCCAGCCTCTGCGGCTCCAATCAATCAGGACATCATCAAAAAAGCGCTCTATCATCTCCGAATAACCGGATCCGCGCTCACCGGCGTCTTCCATCTGCCATGAGCGTGAACGTATGGCCTGAAATAGCCTCCATTTATCGCGGAAATCATCCTGTCCGAAAACATCGCCGCGCAGGCGCAGCAGCTTTGGCTCGACACCCATGAGTTCAGACAGTTGTCGCGCAGCCCGGCGGATATTGTATACAGTCTTGCGCGTTTTCGATTGTATGTAGGCTTCTACGCCATCATATATTTCGACCTGATAATTGGTATTGAAAACGTGCGAGCGACCCGGAAGTCCGGTGGCCTTGAGCATATCCAGTAAGATCTTGCCTGGAGAATCTTCAATTTTATACAGAGCCACAAGATCAGCACCGCACTTGTGTGCAATTTTAAGACGGGACACAGCAAAGGCTTTCAATGCCGCCTGCTCGAAGCCGCGCCGCATCATCATTGGAGGCATGTGCATTACGGCAAAGTCCATGCTGCGTAATACGTGGAACGTCAGGCCTTTTCTGGTCTGCAGATCTTCAACCAGGAAAGCCACACCGATAAGCAGTCCGGCATCAAAGAATTCAATCAGTCGGACAGTCTTTCCGCGATAAAGCGCCTTCCACACAGAGAACTGATAATTCCAGTTCATATAACAGCCGGGCTGGCAGAAAGCCTCGAAGTCCCGTAAAGGTTTCTCAAGCTCCAGCCAGCCGTATTCGTCTTTTATGGCTGTGATCTTACAGCGCAGCATTCAGCGTACTCCCCTTCCCTTGCGGAAAATCTTCGCCAGGAATTTGTCGAGAATGGCTCTTTCATTTGGCGGAGCCGTAAACCTGAAATATGTAAAGAGATACAGAACCCCCAGCAGCGCTCCGGCTAATGTTGTCGCCAGCAGCCAGTAGTGTCCTCGTGGAACAAATTCTATCGTAAGATAATAAAAAGCCCCGGAAAGAGCCAGTGTTACAACAAATGGCAACACATGCGGTCGATAGGCCTCACGCCACCACATGACAAGAGGCAGCCCGCACAGGCGCGAGATTCTATAAAGGAAAGGCGGCGTACCGACGAGAACATTAACCGCCAACCCCGACAGCGCTATGCCGATCATGCCCATGAACGCACCGCCGGCATATGTCAGAGGGACGTAAAAGATAACCAGCAGAGTAGTGGCCAGATTGGTCCAGCGATGATCGCCGATAAGCGTCAGCGCATTGCTGGCAGTGGCTGAAGGTGAAGCCAGTGCAACGGTAACAGCCATTATGGCCAGTGGCAAATACGCCATGTCCGCCAGTTCGTCGCCGACCCAGCCGACTAAAAAGGGATAACCCAACCCGCAGGCTATGGCAGCCAGCGGTCCGGATAGCAATACCGAGCGGCGCGCCAGCACCAGAGAAAGATATCCGGCTTCGCGCATGCCTTCATCGCCGGATGCAGCCAGCTTGGCTATTTTGGGACCTCCGGCGAAAATCACCTGCGTCGCCAGTTCAGAGCTTATGGATGTAAGGCGATTGGCCAGACCGAAAGCGCCGGTGGCTACCAGACCGCAGGTAAGCTGTACGAAAAGAACGCTGGCCCGCATGTAAACAACCGAAACCAGTTGTCCCAGCCAGGCGAACATGGAGAATTCGAGAATCTTCTTCACCAGACCCGGCTTGAAGTTTCCGGGCGAATAGACAGATAGCGACAGCACGCTGCGGCTCATTATCATATAGGCAAGATGCTCGACTATCATAGTTGCCAGATAAACCAGTGAAAGACCTTCAAGACCCATGCCTGTATACAGTGCATACACACCGCCGCCGAAATACAGCAGGTTCGAAAAACCCTGCGCCAGATGTGCGCGAACCATAAGGCGTTGCGAGATAAGCGCCGTCTGGAAGTTGCGTAAGGGAATCGACAGGGCCAGACGCCAGATCATAATAGCGATGACCAGACCGGCCTCGCTGCGCACTTTATCGGGTACTTCGAAAAGCCTGGCGATTTCTTCCGAGAACGGCAGACCGATGACCAGCACGAAAACACACGACATAATGTTCAGCCAGAATGTCGTACAGGCCATATCGGCCAGTTCCTGTTTCTGTGTTCTGAAATCAACCGACGAAAGAAAGCGGTTAGTGGCCTGCACCAGACCAAGTTCCAGAAATGCCAGCAGCGCACCGATGGCCATGGAGAGAGTCCATATGCCGTAACGCTCCTGGCCTTCGTAATGAATGATTATGGGCACCAGCACCATCATGGCGATAAGCTGTGTGAGCAGTCTGAAGGTGCCGGAGAATGCATGCAGGGTCAGCCATTTGTCCGCAACGGCAGGCTGTACTTCATTTGTATTTCTAACATCGGACATGTTCACTGACTCCAGCCGCTGATAATGCGTCGCAGCGATGCGGGCAATTTTACTGAATCATTGAGCAGGCGCGCGATGAAAGCGCTCTTCCAATGACTTTTAAGATACTCGCGCCGCAGTTTTTTAATATTGACAAGCCCCGGCCAGGTCGGAGGCTTCGCCAGACAGCGGGCATCGGCAATACCATCGAAAGAATCAACATGTTTAAGATCACCCAGATGCGCCAGTTCCAGTCGATCCGGCTTTCTCAGGATATCGGAAATAACAGAGAAGGCCTCGTCCCGCGTTGGCTTCAGCCATTTCATACCCGCAGTGGCATCCATCCAGTCGCCAATGAAATCAAGCGCGCCACACTGCATTTTTGCGGCCTGATCTAGCTGCTTGCGGATAACATTGTCCGCAAAAACAGGCTCAATGCCTGCGTTTGATTCCTTATATTCATATACGCTGCCGTACGGTGCCGAGTGGAAGAACTCCAGCAGCGGCACGCAGCGCAATATGGTTTTGCGTATGTGCTGCGGGTAAGAAAAATCGCAGAGCCAGCCGCTGAGGCTCTTCTCGTCGTGTCCAATCCTGCGGGCTTCAGAGAAAGTTCCAAGGTAGAAGCCTTTAATGCTTACTTTAGATCCGCTGTCGGCCAGAATATTCTGCAGTGATTTCTGCATGCTGCCCTGCCAGCCGATGTCGACTACGGCAGCTTTTCTACAAGTGCTAAAACCTTCCTGCCGCAGATAACGCAACAGCAGTTCTTTCTGATGTGCAGCCAGACGCGCGCTTTCATCTGCAAACGAAAGCATCAGCTTTCTCAGTCGTTCATCATCACGCCCGGGAATGACAATATGCTCCGGGCTGCTGAACCCGATTGTTTTTATGCGCTCTGCATAATCGGCAGCGTTAAGCCCCAGGCGGCGCAGGTAGGCCGACAGCGGCAAACGCTCACTGTCGCCACAGAACAGATCGACACGGGCTTCGTTGTTTTCGTCAAGCGCGGCAAGAGCCAGCGAGCGCCGTGAAGCATACAGATAAGCCGAGGGCGGCTGAGTATTGTCCTCGCGGGCAGACATGAGGTCATAGACCTGTTTGACGAAATAGCCATCGCGCGAAAGGAAGAAAACCTTTTCGAAGTTTTCCCGCTTAAGGTTTTCAATCAGCCAGCAGGTAAAACTCAGAAAAACGAATCCGATTTTTCCGTAGCCCAGGCGGTACCAGAAATCTTCATCAAGCTCCTGTTTTTCGAGAGGACGTCCCGAAAACAATTTATTTGCGCGTATACCATTATATATGGCCAGAGCGGGTGTATTGTGCCTGACGGATACAGGCAATTCATTCAAACTGGCTGAATTATCGGCATCCGCGTCGCGGCAACGCTGATAGAACCAGGCCTTAAGACCGAATTTACCGGCCATTTCGAAATCGGAAACTCGATCATCTCCAATGTGCAGAATCTGATTCGCAGCCAAACCTGTTTTTTTTATCAGCAGCGGGAAAATGCTGCCGTCACGCTTGCGCTTTCCACATGAGTTGGATAGAAGAAAAAACTCATAACCTGCATATCCGGCATCGGCCAGTACATTTTCGAGAAAATCCTCTGGTAGATACATGTCGGAGACGATACCGATGCGTTTGCCTTTTTTTAGACAGTATTCATAGACATCCAGCATAAAAGGATTAGCACGACAGAATTTTCTCTCGTATTCAAGCTCCAGTGATTTCAAGACAACAGCCTCGGCGCTGCTTATGCCTTCATATTCGATCAGGACTTCGTAAATTCGATCAAGGTTTATCTCACGGGAACCATCTATTGCTTCCCGAATTTCGCGCGCTCGCCTTTCGGCAGCAATGTGCAGTGCCGGAAAATCCCGGCATTCGATTCCATGACGCCTTAATGCTTCCTCCTCAACTACAGTGAATACGTCGTTGAAATGATATACATTGCGTAGAATAAGAGTATCGAAAATATCGAAACTCACGAAATTGGAGGCATCAATACTTTTTCTTAAGTCTATTGGTATCAGCAAGATTTTTACAGCCTGTCAGTCAGAGAAATAAATTGAAAAAAACGTTTCACCGGCCCGCATCCTGGAAACAACTATTAACACATTGATTTCAGTGGATTTTACACGTTTTTACTGTCGAGATAAAGTATTTTCTGTATATTTTTCAATATCCCGACAGCGCCTTCGAATACATCTTTTACTTCACATATTTTCTTTAGCCTCCACACCACTCAAAAATTGTGTATATTTTTTTATCATTTTTCCTTGACTTGTTTTTGTTTGTTTATATACTTCATACTGTATGGTGCTTGAAAAGACCATGCAAGCTAACAGGCAGTTTCAAGCAGAGGTATTGACTTTAAGGCTGTTACCCTTATTATATAGCGTAGTAGTTTATGAAAGGAAGACGAGAGCAATGAAGGCAAAGGAAATTGTAATAGCGGTTTTTATGCTTGTCGCTTTTGCAGTACCAGCGCATGCAGAAATAGTCAAAGAGATGGGCACAGTCTGCTTTGCCGATGGCAATGGAGACGGGCTGTCCGAGCAGATTAATTTCGCGGCAGTTACCAGCCACATGATCGACGTTTTCCCGGATGATCCTCTGGGAGAGTATGTCGGTTTTGATGCTGCCTGCGGCATGGAAAAAAGCTATGCCTCTTTCCCCAGCCTGGAGCTGAGCGGTGAAGTCGGCTACGAGCCCATCTGCGAAGAGGGCGACACCGACTGCGATCCGTGCCAGAATGGCGAGCTGCTCATCAGCGAAGGCGTGTATCCCGAAGGATACAAGCTGTTCGTACTCGATTCGGCCACCTGCGAATATGTCGAAGTTTTAAGAACCGACATCATCATCAAAGATGCTCCGCTTTCCAACTGGTGCCCCGAATCCCGTTTCGCCTTCGAGTTCAACCACGCTGTAATCAATAACTTCATGAACTCTCCTCTTCTCGACTATTTCGCTTCTCAGCCCGAATGTCCTTACAGTTGGGGTACGGTTTCCATTACCTCCGACATCATTAAAGACTTCGGCGCTAAAATCAAAGCCGGCGAAAGTTTCTGCGCTGACGCCAAGTTCGCGCATTTCCCCGGCGTAGCCTGCTCGGGTTGCGATGACTGCGGCGTTGAATCCAACGGACGCATGGCCTCACAGATGGCTCAGCGCCATTACCTGCGCGGTCGTTCGGCAGTCTGCTCCGATCCCAACGGCGAAGGCGTCTCCTGCGAGAAGCTCATGATTGATCCGCGTCTTAAAAAATCGACCACGGCTGTCAACCTCGAACAGCTTCTGCCCGACTTCGACGCTCTCGGCCTGCAGTCGTTCCCCTCGACTCCGGAACATCTGGCCGAAATCACCAATGCTACTGATCTGATCGCCGTTGACCACTTCAAGGACGGCGCAGCCAACGGTTCCATACTGCTGCTCGAAACCATCAGTGAGCCTTATGAACACTCGAAGATCATCTGCGACCGCGTCGCCGGCGATACACTCGAATACGTCATGTCGGTAACTCTCAAAGGCATGAGCTTCCCGGTGGCCATAGTATCCGAGAAAGCCACTGGCAAGCGCTCCTTCGCAGTCAGCATGGTTGTCTCACAGAGCAAGATTTTCTCACGTCTCAGAATCACCGAGTATCCCAAGTTCGAAGGCTCCGAAGTCTACAACATCCAGCTCTGGGCCTGCTCGCCGCGTGAAATGGAGCGCATCCTGCGCGCCGAACTCGACAAGCTCGAAAGCATCTTCGGTATGCTCGAATACGATACCGCCAGCCGCTTCGTTCCCGACACTTACATCATGGCTGCAGAGAAAGTCAGCAATGACATCAGCCTGCGCCTCTCCGGTGCCGATAAGCAACTCAAGCTGGTTGGTAAATACTGGGCTGAAGAGAACGCCAATCAGAGCGTAGACTTCATGATCGATGTTCCCGAAGGCGGCAGCCTTACCAGTACGCTGCCCGAATTCATCGACATGGACGCGCTGCTCATGGACGAAAACGGCCAGGTATACGACCAGATCTACTTGTCAGACGGCGGGTTCACCGCCTTTGACGACAGCACCTTCGGCGACGGAACTTCCAGCACGACTTCCGCCATCAACGAGTCCTGCGAACGCCCGGTAGCCTCCGAAGAAGGCGACCTGACAGTGACCGGTTGCGCTTCGCTGAAGGGCTCGGTTGACGGCTACGGCGTAATCAGCCGTCCGATGCTGGGTGGAGCTTCACCCTACGACCTGAACGGTTTCGAAAGCGTAAACTTCCAGTACAGATCCAACAGTGAAACCGTAATGTGCATCGAGTCGCAGTCGCGCTACGGTCTGGCCAACAACTGCATCAACCTGCCCTCGACCGATGGCTGGAAAACCCGCGAGATCAAGCTGGCCGATTTCGAGCTCTACGGAGAAGGCAAACCCGCAGTACTCGACGACATCGTAGCTCTTTCGTGGAACGCCTGGAACCCCGACCGCGCCGCCGGCAGCTACAAAGTAGACATGGCAGTGCAGGCCGTCACCTTCAAAAAGGTAGCCGGTTCCGCCGCCGATGAAACCGCAGCCGCCGCCGGTTGCAGCAGCAGCGCCAATGTCAGCGGTCTCGCACTGCTGGCACTGCTGGGCGTAGCGTTCCTCAGACGCAGAAGCTCGGTCAACAACTGAAAATAACATCCACCTTGGCAAAAGAGCCGGTCACATGACCGGCTCTTTTTTTATTCTGGAAGCCATCTCAAAACCCCTTTTCTGTCATCCTGAGCGCAGCGAAGGATCTCTCTCGAAGCTTGATCCGGATTCAGATTCTTCGCTGCGCTCAGAATGACAGGTGCGCCAACCCTGGGTTTTGATATGGCCTTTATTTATTTCTGCTGTCAAATAGTTGCATTATCGCTGTCCGTCATTCCCGCGAAGGCTCCGAATCCAGATTGAGATTAATTAATTCTGGACACTCGCTTTCGCGGGTGTTACGGCTTTTCAGCCTGCTGGGGTTGAGACTTTATTTCTCTTCAGTTTCCGTACCGTCGCCGCTCTCATCCGGCGCTGGCGTTTCTGCTGCTCTTAGCCAACCGGAAAGGGGGTTGCCTTTGGCATCAACTTTTATCATGCGCTGCCTGCGGGCTTCGGCTTCATCGAAGGGAAGAAGAGTTTCATTATTAAAAATGGAGCTTTCAATATTTGCTCCTCGGAGATTGCTTCCTCCCCAAAAACGAGTTGCCATCAAATTAGACCCACTAATATCGGCCATATCTAAATCAGCTTTCCAGAAGTTAGTTCTTTGTAAATTGGTCATCGAGAGTTCAGCCCTTTTAAGAATGGTTTCATTGAAACCGGCCTTCTGCAAATCTGCTCCCTGGAGCAAAGAATCTGACATGTTACATTTAGAAAAATTAGCATGCTGAAGTTTGGCAGCCCTAAGGTTAGCTCTATCAAGGTTAACATCGTTAAAATGAGCAACTTGGAGATCTGCCTCCTGGATAATGGCCCTTGATAAATTTGCTTTATTGAAAAATATTCCTTGAAGGTCGGCTTTTATAAAATTAGCATGGCTAAAATTACTGTACGATGAAATTGCATTAGCAAAATGCCCATCTCCATCTGGACTACCTGCTTCACCATGATGCGATAAATCCGCACCACGCAAATTGCAATAGCTTAAATTAAGTACCTGCCCTTCTTTCCATCTTTCCGATTCGCGGTGTTCTTTCTTTCGTCGCCCCAGCACCGTCAAGGCCGCCTGTACGTCCGTGGCTGGCTTTCTATTTTCATTTTCCTTATTTAAGGTTTCACCCTCTGCTTCCGCACCCGAAGGTGTTTCAGTCTGGGCCGGATTAAGCGGGGCATGTTGGCGCACATAGGCGGCCAGGGTTTCCATAACAGTCCAGTGGTCGGCAGCCGAATCGCGCGCCAGACGTTCCAGCGCATATATTGCCCCCAGACGAACCGAAGTATCCTTGTGTCCCAGCAACTCAACCGCATGGCTGAAGCGCTCCGTCAGCAGGCGCGTGCTTTGATGCTCCAAATCCAGACACTTGTGCCTGTCGCGGCGTAACCACCAGAAAAGCAGCGTAGGAGCAGTAGCCGCCGTCGTTATCAGCGGCAGGAAAGCGCTGGCGCTGTCCTTAACCAGAGAGCAGAACCCGCCGCTGTTAGCTGAAAGGCAAACACCGCATTTGCTTTGGTAATAGGCCCACGCAAGCCAAACTACCGAAACACCCCAACCGGCCAGCAGCAGTACTTCGGGCGTAATGCTATCTTTTCTGTCATCGCCTTTTACTTCCGACAGGGTAATGTACCGCCAAATGAGGTACAGAAAAA
>Ga0172375_10000491_pt1 | contig 63367 bp, 83 predicted proteins | sample LakKiv1m_FD_114537 | JGI IMG/M metagenome (GOLD analysis project Ga0172375, IMG submission 114537) | Freshwater microbial communities from Kabuno Bay, South-Kivu, Congo - kab_092012_11.1m | ecosystem: Environmental > Aquatic > Freshwater > Lake | place: Democratic Republic of the Congo...
ACGGATGGGCAGGTGGTATACACTCAATACATCCACCATTATGAGGGAGATAGCGACAGGTGCTACGCCGTTGATCCTACGAATTTTAAACCCCCATACAAACGAGCGGTTGAGCTCCTGATTGCGAACATGGAGGGAACAAAATGATACTCACATCACGAGCAGGATTACGGGTAGAATTGCCCGATGAGCAGGGCATGACTGATAAGGGCATCATATTGAGCCTCGCGGGCCGCATCTACAAGGCGCGACGTTGGATGAACGCTCTGTCTATTCGGGACTCGTTATTGAAAATCAATATGCAAGCGAACGTTGTACGCGATGAACTGGAATTGCCGCGACGGCCATTTGCTATTGCCGACGATCCGATGAGATCCCTAGAGGATATCACGGAATCTGATCTGGAGTGGATCTCTGGTATTGCTGCATGGCATCCGGATTGGAAAATCACAGCTCCGCCGACGTGGGGAATGCACAGATGAAAACCGAAATAGAGTCGCTGGCAGAACAATATTTCATCGACCTAGAACGGGACAACCGCCAGGATACTCGTGAGAATCTCAGGGGATGGCTATGGTTTACATGCCCCGCGCATCTCAGGACCGAGGTCGCAGAGGCTATCGAACAGAAACGGGAGGTTTCAGCCCTAAAATATGGAGGTTCATTATGAAAACAGGTCTATGGACTGACCAGAAAGACGGCTTTCACAATCTGACAGTCAATGGACGGCTTGTCGGTTGTTGCCGGGTCAAAAAGCCCTATCCGGCCACGGAAGCTTGGCTTCGGCTCAACAAGCCAAGCCCGGACGAGTTCCGTTTTTTGGGCGTTTGCGACACGTTAGGCGAGGCCAAACGGGAAGTTGAACATAACGCGTGCATTTAACCCTTGAACCACGCTCGCGGCTCTACGGAACGCGGGCGGATTCAGCGGTTAAACCGCTCTGGATGGAATGTTAAATTTTCTTCCGGGAATATCGCCGTATAAGGGGTTCCTGGACGTGGAGGAAGGCTTCGTTATGCGATTAGCTGGCCAATCGAAAATGGGGTATTACCCTACGCCCCCGCGGATTACGCAACTAATCCGTGAAAGGGTATGTTTCCCGGATAGATTCGCGGCGTTGGACCCATGCGCGGGAGAAGGGACAGCCCTGGCGGAATTCACCGCGGGAACGACGGCGCGGACGTACGGGATTGAACTGGACAAGACCAGAGCCGCGGAAGCCTCGACTGTGCTTGACCGCGTGCTCGTTTCTCCGATTGAGGATTGCCGCGTGGGGCATAAGAGCTTTTCATTAATATGGCTCAATCCGCCATACGACTGGGAGCATGGGGAAGAAGACGAAAAGTGCGAGCGTAAAGAGCTTACTTTCTTAAAGCGGTCGGTTCCTTGGCTCTGTCCAGGCGGAATACTCGTTTATATCATCCCAGAATCCGCCTGGATTGAGCCCATACGGCGGTTGTTGGCGTACCATTTCACTAATATTGATGTTTGCAGGTTCCCAGAACCCGAATATCAGCAGTTTAGGCAGATCGTTGTGATTGCCACGCGGAAGGATGCTCCCAGCGCGGACACTATGCCATATTTGCGGTATTTTCCGGAAAGCTCGCAACAAGCCGCGCCGGTCCATGTTCCCGTGAGTAATCCAATCGTAAAACTCTTCCAATCCACCCACATGGAAGCGGAAGAGATGGCGCGCCTTGTCGAAAACTCCCCCGGCTGGAAAATGTTTCTCGCGAAGTCAAGAAAGTCGGGACTAAAAGCGACTTGCGAAGGTAAGCGCCCGCCCTTGCCGCTTCACTCCGGGCATCTTTCCTTGATGCTCGCCGCGGGCGTCCTGGACGGCATAGTAGGACATGGCGAGGACAGCCACGTGGTCAAGGGGAAAGTCACAAAGGGCCAGTCCGTCAAGGTCCATGAGACCGTGGACGCGGAAACGGGGAATGTCACCAATACCACGGTCTATACTGACCAGTACGTTGTCAGCGTGAAACTGTTAGACCGCTCGGGACAAATCAGAGAAATCGCATAAACAGGAGCGTTGAACATGGAAACGATAGCTTTCAAATCATACGGCCGCTCGGACATTGAAGCAAAAACAGACTGCTATGCGTACCAGCATGGAACGGTGCTTTTCTTGTCAATGGTGGGCAATGACTCCGCGGTCAAGGCTCTGTCAAGCGCAGTCCTGGACGCATCAAGCCGTTATGGCCTGCATTTGACTCTGGATGACGGACGCCAAATCGGTCGGTCAGATTCCAAGAAAGTTCACTATGCCCGGCGAACAACCAAGCTGGCGAGCGGCTGTACTCATGAAATGTTAGTTGACACGCGGTTCTTTGAGCCTCACCCAGAATCAACCGAGCGGTTTGTCCTGGTACGGCCTGGAGAAAATCCGGCCGCGGTGCTATATGAGACCATAATCAAAAACGTGCCAAGCCCCACACTTCCCGCGTGGAAAGAAGAAATTTATTCGGAACTGAAGCGCCGCGGGCAACGCAGCGGATATTATGGGGAAAGCGCGGACGGAACAGTCCGAGTTATCGCGGGATATCCCGCGGAAACATTTGTGTTGCAGGTGAATTTATCGGAAGGCGCTCTTGATGAAATAGTTTCTCACTTAGTTTCAACGGGGGTCGTATCATGGGAAAACTAGAAAATATCACCACTTTGGTTGACTATATAGGCGCGTTCGGCAATGACATCGCTCGGAAGGTAAGCACAAATCACGAACCGCTTTATATGCCGGGTACTGACTGGCATCCGAAGCTATACCGCTCGCTCCGCGCGCCGTTCCAGGGTCAAGGGGATGCAATTATGGGCGCGGTTGAAACGCTGAAACAGAAAGACGCGGCCTTCATAGTGGGGGAAATGGGGACCGGGAAAACCTTAATCGGCGCTCTAATCCCGTGGACCATGATGGACGCGCCCCGCGTGTTGGTAATGTGTCCCGGACATCTGACCGAGAAATGGGTCCGGGAGATTAAATTGACAGTTCCTGAAGCGGAAGCGTCCGTTATCAATAACCTGTCGGATGCAATCGCCGTTGACGCAGAAGCCGCGGCCGCTGGAAACAAGCCGCGGTATTGGGTTATGTCCAAGGAACGAGCAAAACTCACGTATAAATGGATGCCCGTCGGGAAAGTCAAAACTCGAATTGAGCGCCGGTTAATCGTGGACGCGGACAACACGACAATTTGTGATGAAAACGACCGTCCGAAGTACGAACTTCTCGAAATCAGTGAAATAGTTTGTCCGCGGTGCGGCAAAATAGTCTTGAAGCCTAAGCCCGCGAGCGCTTCCAAGAAGAAAAAGAAATCTGAAGAGGATGACGTTCCTATCCCTCTCGGCCCAGCGGATATCAAAAAGCGCAAGTGCTATTGCCAGTGTGGGGAAGCGTTATGGCAAGCCGATAATCGTAAATTCAGGCGGTATGCCATAGCGGAATATTTGAAAAAGCACTTGCCGCGGAACTTCTTTGACTTCTTCATCGCGGATGAGGTACATGAATTGAAAGGCGCGGATACCGCCCAAGGGAATAGTTTCGGCAGCCTTGCCGCTTGTTCGCGCAAGACAATCTGCCTGACAGGTACGCTCTTAGGTGGGTACGCTTCACACCTATTTTATTTGAACTATCGCGTCAATTCCACGGGCATGAAACTAGACGGGTTCGAGTACGGTAAAACCAAGAAATTTGTGGAACTGTACGGGGTTGAAGAAACGACGGTCAAGGAATACGAGTCCTCCCAGCGGACGGATAACAAGTGCTCTCACGGCACTTCTCGAAGTTCCAGCACGGCAGAAAAGCCCGGTATCAGTCCTGAACTTTTCATGCACCAGCTAATGGATAAAGCGATATTCTTGCACTTGGAGGATGTTAGTCAGACGCTTCCGGATCTTACAGAGGATGTCATCGGGGTTGACGTGGATTCAGACGTGATGGACGCATATAACGATATGCAGGATGAAATCAAAGCGGTAATGAATCCGCAATTAGTCAAGGGGAATCGACAATTACTCGGAACATACCTCGTAAATCTATTAAGTTATGCAGATAAGCCGTTTGGGAATCCGAGCATCTACCTGGACGGATGTGAGTATGAACCTGAAGAGTTTCCGCGTGAACGCATTTATCCTAAAGAAAAAAAACTTCGTGAACTGGTACAAAACGAGCTTGCACAAGGGCGAAAATGCCTTATTTACGCGACTTTTACGCGCACACGTGATGTGACTACCAGATTGCAAAAAATCTTAGTGGACGCGGGAATCAAGGCGGAAATACTGCGCGGGGACGTTAAACCGACCGCCCGCGAAAGCTGGGTTAATGAACACCTGGAAAATGGCATGGAAGTAATGATTTGCAACCCGGAATTAGTCAAGACCGGCCTTGACCTGCTGGACTTCCCCACTATCATCTACACGCAAACCGGATATAATATTTTTACGCTTCGGCAGTCCTCCCGGCGTTCGTGGCGCATCGGTCAAACTAAGGAAGTCAAAGTCTTCTACCTGTATTACAAAGGGACCATGCAGGGCCGCGCCGTTGAGTTGATTGGTAAGAAGCTGGATGCAAGCCTTGCGCTTGAAGGGAAGCTGACAGAAGGCGGACTGGCGAGCCTATCCGATAGCAACGACGGCTTGACCGCTTTGGCGAAGTCATTGAACGAGGGAGGAGTTGAAGGGGTTGAAACGATATGGAAGAAAATCCGGGATAAGAAGTCAACGCATAATTCCGGGCATAATCCAGAGCCGAAAATAGAAAACTCGGTTACAAGCGGCTCCTCGACTGAAAACCCGGTTGATTATGACGCTAAACTTGACGCGGCCCTTGCAAAGAATCCTTATATCGACTGCCTGGAAAGCCGAGAAATCAGAAATAGACGGGCAAAACAAGCGCCCGCGCCGATTGATAATCTCCCCGCCCTAAGAGCCAATTCTAATACAAGGCTTTACCAAATCAACGCTGTTGCGATTAGACCGCGGGGGGTTGTCATTCCCCTCCCCGTCCACGGAACAGCCCACACCGTTGAGCATGCAAAGCCTCACGTGGTAATAGAGTCAATCACTACCGGCAACCGTCAGCGCCCCGCGTCCGACAACGTGATTTACCTCCCCGCCGCGGCTGCAACCACGGCAGAGGAAGCCCCCTGGATGGGAGAACAGAAATCCTCCCGGAAAATCACGGCCAAAAGAGGGGTCCCCGCAGCAGGGAAAATCAGGAAGCCGCGGGCCCGTAAACCAGCGGATAACGCCTGGAGGACAAACCCGGATGTCAACCCCGGCCCGGAATACAAGTGGGGAAAAACTGGATGGCGAAAAATATCTCAACGCAGCATAGACGCGCAAATTAGAAGGGAGGAAAGGGCGCGGGCTATGGCTTGGAAGTATGACGGAGCCACCTCGCCGGAACCGGCAGAGGATTGGTACTGGGTCAATAGTTATTCCTATCAGAGAAGGCTCAAGGATACAATGCGGATAATCAACGTCCGCGGACACTGGAGAATGAGACGAAATGCAGCCATGAAACTGAGAATGGCAGCGTAGCTAACCATTCCTAAAATCTCCGGGGTGGGCCGGACACCAACCACAACTGGAATACCAGGAAAGGGGAAATTATGAGAACAGACAAACAGGGCAATTCAGTATCTGACACCTGCCTGTACGAGCACGCTAACAATTTCTACGGAGTTTATCATTTCCGTGATGGACAATTTGGAGCCGTAGTATGGGACGCCAAACGGCATGGTTATCAAGATTTGCCGGGGATTTTCTATCGAAAAACGGCACAGGAAGCATTCGAGGACCTAGTGAGGCGCCTCCCCATTGGCGGAACTTGGATTGACGGCGATATCAATGCCTGTGCGCAACGCATTGCTCTCGCGGACCTAATTCGACACGTCATCCGGGAATGGGGCACATTTTGTGATCGCAATTCCGCCTATAAATTTGGCTCAACCTCTGCCTATTGCGTGAACGGTGTCCCTGTGCCAGGGCCAGTTGTCCAGTCGGCAGAGAAATTCGCTAACGACAGAGTGTTACCGGAGGGGCGCAGGGTATTCCAGATTCTCTGTGAATTGTTGCCTGACTCAATCGGTGAGGATGGATGTTTCTCGTTTCCTATGTTTTTCAGTGCTGGAAAACTCGCTCATAATGTCATGTGGAAGATCTGTCATGAGCACCGCGAGGAGAAAGATTTTGAATAAGAAATCAAATAGCAGGGAGGTATTTACCATGAACCCCCGCTACTATCAGCCTCAGCTTCTCTGGGGCTATTTCCGAGCGTGGATAGGTGCCAACATCCCGGAGAATGAGCAGGACTTCAATCCCAAGCTGTTCATTTTCCGGCGGGACATGCCCGGCGCTTACCGGCTACACGGCCCCAAACTCTATTGGGCTGAGGACCTGGGCGCATCCTATTTCCAGAACTGCGATCAGGACGAACTCGAAACGAACCTGGCCAACCTCGGAGAGATCCAGGCATTCGTGTACCGAGACCGGCGGCGGAACCCGGTGCAATGGCCGAGCCTGGAGGAATTCGTGAAGGAGATGAAAGGAGACGAATCATGAAACTCTACACCTACTATTGGAGCGTGAATTCCCTGTCAGGGATTCTCCGCGTGAGCCGGGACGTGGACAAAGTGATCGGACACTCCCACGACTACCACAAAATCCGCGCCCACAACATCAATGAGGCGTACGAATTGGCGGAAAAGGCCAAACAGAGCCAATACACCACTGACGGATTGCCGGTGAATCCATAATACCACTCTTTGGGCTCCCGAAAGAGCCCAAGGAGAAGGAGAGAAAAAATCATGAGCACTGAGTACGAAATATTCTTCGATGATGAGGGCGACCCGGATAATCCCGGCTGGGTGTGCCGCGCAACAAAGGCAGAGGACGATGGGCGCGGAATAGTGAAAGGTCATGAGGATATTCCGCTAGACGCCTCCGATGAGGATAGTCCGGAAGCGGCTCGCCACGAGGCTGCGAAGCACTTCGGCATTGATCCGACAATTATTCGGGTGATCCCATACTGGGGGGAGTAACCCACCACCCAGGACGCCGACGCTACCCTTATGCTTCCTCTCCCTCTGGGAGAGATCCGCCGGCAGGGACGCCGGCCCGCGACCTGGCAGACCACATTGACCGATTTCTACAGAGAGGGGTAGAGAAATGAAAACATTATATGAGCATCTCATAAAATGGGAATCCGGCAACGTCCAGGAGGGCGATATGTTCCGCCATTGGATTGTCAGTCTACCGGACGGACGGGAGGCGGATCGGTGGCAACGCCTAACTCGCGGCAATCCGTGCCGTATCACCAGAACGCAAATCAGAGCGGACTATGACACCGCTGGCAAGTGGGGACCGTCCTGGGATAATTCCTGTAGCATGAGTCAACCAGTCGTCCGCGTAAAGGGCACAAAAATATTTCCTGTTCCATTGGCAGCAGCATTGGCAATTCTCGATTAATCCGGCCTCCTCCCGTCCTGGGCGAGGGCGGGAATGAAAGTCGGAATGAACCTGAAAAGCCCGCGTATCGGCGCGGCGTGAACGCACGAGAAAGGAACGAAGATGACAAAGAAACAGTTATGCGTTGAAGCAACGATGGTTGTAGGGGGAGCGTCATGACTCAACCTGAAAAATTCACCGGCCCGGAGTACCAGGACTCGTACGACGAGAACCTGGATGAGATCACAAATGTGCTAGAAGATTTTCCAGAGCGGGATTATTTCGAGCAAGCGGGGGAGTTGCTGAGGGAAGCGGCTGAGGAGCTGCACAACGCCTGCGGCACTCTCCATGTATGTGAGCGCTATAGAGCATCCCAAATATGCCGAGGACTTGCAGACCAAATCGACCGATTCCTACAGAGAGGAGAGGGGAAATGAAGCGATGGAACAACATTACCAAAGCGCAAGGATTGGAGTTACTAAAGGCGGCGCCAGCAGATGAACAACCCTCTCAAATTAATCCGGGACTCACGAGGAAATACGTTACAGATATCCTGTTGGCATTGTGCCGAGATGGAGATCCAACGGACATACTGAGTGAACTACTGACAAAGCGGATATTCCAAGCGGCACAAGACAGCCTGCATCCAGTACAGGAATTTTAATCCGGTCTTCCTCCCGTCCTGAGCGTCGGGGGCGGGAATGACGGTCGGAATGAACCTGAAAAGCCCGCGTATCGGCGCGGGCTCAACGACGGCCTAGCCGTCCACGACACAACACAACGGAGGTGTGCCATGTCAGAACCGAGAGTATCGAAAAACTTGGAAATCGTCAATCCCGATAACCGCCCCGTCGGCATATTCCCCGCGATGGCCGAACGCTTGCGGACTCGATTGGTGGCGTTGTCCTGCGAGGTCGAAAATCTGGACAACGAACTGATTGAAACGATTGAGAAAATCGTTGAGGTCAAAAAAGAGGGATTGGCAGCGGCTAAAGAGATTCTGGCCGTGGAAAAAGAGTTTCTCAAAAATCAGTTGTAATAAACCACTGTCCCGATGCGGACCCCATAACAGCACACGCGCCGGGTCCGCATCGGATGGCAATTACAAATCCTTCCGGGATTTTTCGATAGAAAGGGTGGTCATTATGACTGAAACCTCCATAACGCCGCGGCTTCGTGTCAAAGGCTACGTCCGCGTGTCCACAAAAAAGCAGGACATCTCGCCAGAAATGCAGGCCGCAAAGATCCAGGCATATTGCGAACTTAACGACTTGGAACTGGTGGATATCACAGAGGAACGCCGTAGCGCCAAAGATATCAAACACAGGCGGGAATTTCGACGGGTCCTGTCTGACATCCTCACGGACAAAGCCGACTCCCTGGTAATCTACAAATTGGACCGGGCGTTCAGATCGACTCGGGATGCACTCGACACCGCTGAAATTTTGAACAAACAGGGAAAGGGCCTGCATTCCATCACAGAAAAATTGGACACTACGTCGGCAATGGGGGAGTTTATTTTCACCCTGTTGGCAAGCCTGGCCCAAATGGAACGCCGGTTAATCGGGGAGCGCACACAGGCCGCGATGCAACAGAAGAAATCCAACGGCGAGAAAGTATCCAGGGAAGCGCCGTTTGGGTATAGACATGAGGGGAAATTCGTGGTAGAGGACGAGAAAGAACAGTCCTGTATCATGGAAGCGCAGCGGCTGCGAGAGGAAGACCCGAAGAAATCCCTTCGTAATGTCGCCCGCGAACTAGCGGCCTCTGGTTACAGGAATCGGCAGGGCAAAACATTCCATCCTGAGTGTGTCAAGGCAATGCTGGGAGGTAGTTTCTGATGAATGCCTTACGTTGTCAGATACCAGTTGGCTGGACAGGCCGCGTTAGGATAAATCCCGGAATAATTTACCGTAGCATCGCCAAAATTACACAGGCGGCTATCTGAGCCGCCTGTGCCCACCTTCGGGCAGACAAGCGATCCACATACCCTCGATGTCATCTATAGCAATCCCGCGGCGCTTGCCGCTCGCGTGTATTATTTTGTACTGATAATTAAATTGTATGATCGCGCCGACGTGGTTCACTCCGTACGGTCGTTCGAGACTTCCAGGGACTGCAAGACAAAGCAAATCACAAATCTCCATGCTGCCGGCCAGGACACCAGGGTAGATACTGTCACCCACAAAACGGTCCATACCCTTGAAGATCCGCCAAGCCTGGGTGCGCCCCTCAGTAACGCCAACCCCCGCGTCCTTCATGCCCTTGCGTACAAACTCAGAGCAGTCAATAAATCCCTTCTTGGGTTCCCCGCCGAGTGCATAGATGTAGGCGGGCTTGCGATAGTACATCTCCAGGTATTTCGCCTGTGCACCCGCCCTGTATTCCGGGCTCAGAGCCTCACATTGCCCCGCTAACAGCAATGCCAATAGCAAGGAAAAGGCCCATAGCCGCAAGACCGACTGCAATTTCACTGTATTGACCCTCCGTGAGCTTATCCCACCAGTCATGTTTCGTAATCCAGTTGATTGCCAGTGCGCCGCCGCAAATCCCTATAACGGCAAGGACAACCTGAGCGTGCTTCCAGATCATACTGCGGACGAACCCGTTAGGATCTTCCGCCGGCTGGTAGGCTGGGCTCATGAGAGCAAGAATCCAAATAATCCCCTCGCCCGTTAGGACGATGAGAAGCCATTTCTTGAATTCTTTCCGCTGATCGTCTTCTTCATTCAGATAGACCCACGCAAAAAACACGCAGAGCGAGACCAGGAGCGGGACGGAAATGAACCAGAACTTCAACAGCACTATAAGTATGTCCATGAGTAAGACCTCCTCTATGCTATTTTGCGACGTGCGGCGCCACGGGATACGCGAGCCGGTATATCTCGATGAAAAAAAGCACCAGTGTTCCAAGGCAACTCGCTCCCACCGCCAGCAGCGTGTATCTTGCGATCTTGCTCGAAGCTTCTGCCGTGCTGAGGTGAGGCTCAATCGTGGCCTGGTGTTTCAAGACAGACTCCACGCCCGCGGCATGATCCTGAGTGCCCCGGATCTGTTTTAATTCCTCGTAGACACAGCCCATGTCATTGCGGCAATCCTTCAGATGCCCACGCAGGACGTCCTTGATTTCGATCATTTGGTCTGGCAGTGCGGATAAGATCCCCACCTTTTCACTCATAGCCCGCAGCTCCACGAGTACAGTCTCAAGCAACGACTTCGGTTGAGTCTCTTCCATGAGTCTTCTCCTCGCTTCTTATTTCCTTGCGCCCTGCTTTTCGATCTCCAACCCGACATGGTTCCGATACGTGTCTACCGCGTTCACAAGGTCCGCGGTGCCTGTCAGGTCCAGCGCGGCGGCCTGATCCTGGATGGATTGCAGTGTCATCAGCATGGACAACAGCCGCATGTCAACCTGCTCAAAATCTATCGTGGATGTCGGCTCCTTAGATGCAAGCGCCTTGAGGACCGATATCATCCTCGGATCGAGTTTATCCAGTTCATCTCGTGTCAGGGCCATTCTAGTTCCCTTCTATGCTCAGGATCATGTTCCCGTTGATCCAATAGACAGCGCCTCCCATCGGTGTAGATGTGCACGTTATGAGCCAACCGCCGTCACTCCACATATAGAACGTGCTCGCCGGATAAACGCCCGCGGCAATATTGGCGCTATGTGATTTGTTACGCGACGCATATCCTAGTTCGCATGTGCCGTACCCTGGTGTAGAACTGGCAACGGCTGTGCAATTGACCGAACCGCACGTGAAATTCCAGCCGGTGCTGCCGGTCACTGAAAACGTCGCTGGATGTATGGGCGGAACCAGGACCGCGTCATGCTGATCGAAATAGACGACGTGGCCCGGCGTGATGCTCAGCGCCTTCAACAGTGCCCTCGCGTCCTGGTTGAAAAACGAGTAGGCGCTCCAGTACCCCGGCATTTCGCCGCTATTGTTCACTCCATAGTACCCGACCAGTATGTCATTGTCCTTCCATTGCAGATTTTCAGCGCCGTCAGTCGGAGCGTCCGCACTGGCGACCAGCTCGCAGACCGTATCCGAAATGCGACGGAGATACACGTAATAAATCGTATAGCCTGTTCCGCTTACGTCGAGACTCAGCCCATTGGCAGGCAACACACTCACACTCACGTCCGGAAACGTGACGGTCAGGTCCTCCGTGTTCATAGGCGCGAACAGGACCGTTCCGGCGTTGGTCCTGGTCATCCTCGCGGCCAAGCCGTTGAGTTTTTCCTGGCCCCACGCCGAGGCCGCCGAAATCAACTGATAGACCCGATCGACCTTGCCGTCGATGCACGCGCTGGAATACGTGGACGTGAGCGACGAGACCGCATCGTCAATCCTCACCACGAACGGCGCGATTGATTCAAGCACAAATGATCCCGTGAGTGCTCCGGTCCTGTCCGGTCGCACGGTCATGATCCATCGCGCGTTGTTCCCCGGCCAGTTGCGGCTCAAGTAGCCGTTTACCGGCTCCTGAGCGCATGCAACGAGCCTGTTTGCCCAGGCGCCCCAGAAATCCCATGCGTTCGCGAGGTAAATGTTGACTCGTTGGCCGATATACGCGCTGATCGGCCCGCTCGCGGCCTCGACCTCTATTTTGGCCACGCCGATATCGGCATAGTTAACATAGGAAAATCCGCTTACGGTCTGACTGTTCCACGACGTGACCCCGATTCTGTAGTAGAAGCCGTCAATCGGTGGACCATAATTCGCTCCCACCTTGGACGGCGTATCACAGTCGAGAATAACCAGATGATCCACGGTGTCGTCATAGTCGTAAACCAGAGCATCGCCCGTGATACTCTGCGCCGCGCCAATCTCAAAACCGGACTCCTCATCAAAAACGATCTCAGTCGGCGTCGTGGTCCCGTCGTCAGTCTCTCCGTCGCGTTCCACTATCGAAGCGTGCGCGCAGATAAGGCCGACTGATGCGCCCGCGGCGAATGTGACCCTGATTTTGCCGCCACTGAGCGTCGCTGTACCCGCCTTGATGACCTGCCGTATCGAATACGTGGACGCCTCAACATTGTCCCCGAGAGCTTTCTGCCAGGAGGTAAACCATGCCGGTTCCGTGGCTTCCAACGGCTCGTCGGGCCGGTCCTCGTGATAGGTCTGGACGTATTGGCTCGTGAGCAGCTTATGGACATTAGCGTCGTTTGAATCGAATGTCTGGACGCTCTGCCCCGCGACGTTGACTATCCCGCTCGCGCCGCGCCGCTTGCTGACGCGTACTTCCTCGTCATTGACCGGCGTGATGTCAATCTCCGCGAGGCCGCTGAAATCGGACGGATTCAGGGTGGGTTGCCGAATCGCTGAAACGTCCGCGGCCGGGACAAACTTCCCGTTCGCGTCTGTGCGAATCTGCCCGATATGCCGGACTTCGTAACCCGGCCACGCGTCGGCCATGCGGCCATGTTCCGGCGTTTTCGGACTCAGGAACGGTCTGAGTCTCACATCCAGGTCCGTGTCGTAATGAGATTCGGATTGGTAGTCCGTGCTCAGCCAAGGCCGATTGGTCGCGGGATTGATCGCGTTGAAATTGAAATTGTCTATCCGAGCCGATAAGTAGGCAAAATACAGAGTGTCGGGCGATAACGCGGTTGCGCTTCGCAAAACATCCCCATCATTCCAATCCACCCACGCGTCAGCCGTGCCTATTTCGTAGTCAGCGCCCAGATAGTAGAGGTCCCGATTGATCCCGATCTGCGGATAGAGTCCGTCAATCAGCGTCAGACTGAGCGTATCCTGGTCCACAAACCTCAACTGATAGGCCGAGTATTCCCGGTAGGTCTCTGCGAAATTCGCGGTCTGACTGATCAGGGAAATACCGAGTTCATGGATAAAGCGCGGCCCACCGTCCGCTTTTGCGGTGTCGTCGGTCTGGCATCGGCCCACCATGCGAGCGTGTTTGCCGCTGCCCATAGGCGAGAGATAGCCGTCCACGTTGGGCGTCGCGGACAAAAACATCCGGCCTTGATAGTTCCAAGGAGGCGCGGCGTTGTGCGTATCGTCCGCGGCGATCCCTGCGATAGAACTGAATGCGGGGTCCTGGTTGTTCGCGAGGTAGATCCAGTATTCCGTGTCAGGCTGGATATGCGTGAACGTGAGCCTGTTATGCTGCGAATCCCAGTTGATGACTGCGAGGTTATTCCGCACGCTGCACGTTGCGCTGGCCGTGATCCATTCGCCATTCACCCAGACCCGACCTGAACCGCCCGGAACGATTTGAAGCCCGATCTCCGTTGGCCCCACATAGACCACTCGAACATCCGGCGCGGCAATCTGGAGGAAGCCCCGCGGCAAATGACGTTCTTCCTCGTCGTTGTCTAAGCTGCTATGCCTGGGTCTGCGGAACTGGAATCCATCCCAAAACACCTCGACATCAGGCTCAACAACGATATGGGCCGCGCCCACGTGATAGCCGGGATAGGGCAGATCAGAGAGCGCATCGGCCTTGAAATACCAGTTCAGGATCTTGAATCCCTCGGCCTCGGAATCCCAGTAGTATGTGTCCCATATATATTGCCCTGAATCAGTATATCGAACCGCTTTCCAGATTTCCCCGAATGCTCGCGGGCCGCTGGGTAGTAATTCCACGGACCCGGCTGTGCCGCCCAACGACTCATCAGTAATCTCCAGGTACTGTTCACCATCCCACCAATATTCGTGCGGCCAGTTCGCGTATCGCGTCCGCGCCCCGTAGACCAAGCCCTTCGGGCTGATGTTCAGCGGGTTACGACTGTACACGCCCTCTGCCCGCCAGGGCGCGGGAACTTTGATGGTGATGGTGCTATCTGCCATTATGCGTCGTGATAACCCTCGGTAGCTCCGGGCGGTGGCGCTTGCTGCTCAGGCGGCGAAACGTACCCCCTGACCGGCCCTGGCGCGAACTCCGGGCTCGGCAGTGGCGGCATCGTGCCGTTGACGTGGTTGTTGAAATTCATAATCTCGAAGCCCTCCATGATGGAGTGCTCCTTGTCGTTGATTTCAACGCGTTTGCCGTACACAGCCACGCATCCAAGCTCGGTTGTCACTAACCCGCCCTTAGCCTGGGCCTCCTTTTTGCATCCCTCGTATGCGCTGAGGTCGTCAGCCATTGTGCCTCATCCTGCCGGTTGTTTCTGGACCTGCGCTAATCTGCGCCTTCTGCGGACACTCTCTGCATTGCCTCTTCCAGCGCACGCAATCGCGCGTCCTGGTCCGCCAATCGCGTCTTCATCTCATCGTTCTCCTGAGCCAGCCGTTTCACTGGTCTGGAATGCACGCCAGGCCCCAGGAGAAACCCCTTTGTGGCGGTCTTCATATAGCCGGGTGGTAACGTATCGTATGGATCAATAGCCATGCCGTCCCTCTAGGCTGTTGGTTGAAGGCTCCTGATCGCGCCCTCGTTGAAGAGCGTCGCGGTCAGCCCTGTAATCGTCTCTGAAGACCCGGCATTCCGGTGACAGTTGATGTCCATAAAATCCGGACAAGTATCATCTACGTCCAAGGCCACTCCGGTCCCCCCGTACGAACAGTTTATTCGCGTCAAGTTCCAGATCCCCCGGAAAAAAAACCCCTTGCCGAGCGTATCGCCCAATTGCACTCCACGAAATACAACATCCTGCATGGAATGGTCGATATATATAGCGAAGTGATCCGCATCGGTCCCCTGCTCGTATCGCAGATGTCCGAGGTCTATCAGGCCGCTGATACCGCTGTTGTGATCGTGATCGTCCCATATCAGGATACCGGCCCCAGTAGCGCAGGCCACATGCCCGTTCATTGTCCAGCTCGTGATATTGCAGTCGAGTCCCACAGTTACAGCCCATTGCCCCGCGCCGGGAATCAGGTACATATTGTTCCAGTCCGAATTGTCCAGCGAAATTGCCGAATGAGGGTTGGCCTCGATATATATAGGTTTGTCCGCGAGGATGTTCACGTTGTCCAGATCGCAGAAATCTCGCCCCTGCACGTTTATTCCGATACTGGTATTCCCGGTCCAGGTGCCAATATAGATATCTCGCCCGTTGAACCGTCGAGTGTCCACGAGTTTTATAGCCGTCTTCTGGTATGTTCCAAAGCCGGTGAAACTCATAGACGAGAGCGATGCGTCTGCGATTGTGCCCGCTCCGGACGCCTGGAAAACAAAGCAGGGTTTGGCTGACGTCGGATGGAAATAGATGTTGGTGGATACCACTCCCTCTCCGTCTATGTGTGTTCCAGATGCGGCGATTGTGATAGTGTCTGTTATCTTCGGCGCTCCCTGGCCCAGCTTGATATGCTGTGACGGCGCCGCTGTGATAGCGGCCTGGATAGCTGCTGTGCAGTCTGTCACCCCATCGTTGATAGCGCCCCACCAGTGCGGTTTCACCCCGTCCATGACCGCAGTGTGAGCAATCGTGGCGTGGCCCGCGCCCGTAAATGCGAATATCTGATACTGCCCGGCATAGAGTGGGCCGTGAAAATCGACCGTGCCCTCGCCCGTGAACCTTGATCCCCGAACCACCGCGACAGCCACGTTTGCCGGAAAATTCTTGGTTACGGCCCAGTCGCCGCCACAAATCACCAAGGTTTTCTGCTCGCTGCCTATGGCTGCCAGGGCCGCGTCAAGCGCGGCCTGTCCGGGGTCACCGTAGTTTGTAGCAAGCACATCTCCAACGAGCAATGCGTCAAAGTTGGCCTCCAGCGCCAGAATCCTGGTCCGCAACTCCGCTATTAGCGGGGACGGAGTGCCCGGCAAAAATCCCGGTGTTGGTTCAGTCATGATGATTCCCCTACACTCTCGTGAAAACGAACCCGATATCTCTCACTCTGGGCGCTCGCGCTTGATTGTCCGTTTCCAGCAGCACGCGGCCCCTGACCTGATCGTATTCCGCGTGATTGATCGTCCCGCCCCCGGTGTATGCGCCATTACCCGCGATGTCCGCGCCGCTGACAGGATCTGTGAGTGAAAAACTGTTTGCGCTGACATCCACGATGCGCCTGGTCCCGTTCGCCGCGGTGTTGCCCGTAATCCCCACGATGGTGACAAGCTGGTCCTCTTGGAACTTGTGCGACGTGCTGGTGATGACTATGGGCGTCGCGTTGGAGGCGTTTTCCACCGTGGCTTCGTCCGGCGTCTCGAACTGCTGCACATAGAATCCCTGTTCCGCGGTTACAGGGACGAATCCCGGTGTCGGCTGCATGTCTACCCAATGAGCGCCGTCATCCACGGTGTATTTTGGCGTGATGGATGTCTCACCCACGCCATTGGTCCCGTCCGTGATGGTTTTGACCGTGCAGACGATTCTATTCGGCAGGGCCAACGGATCATTGAAGAAACAGGCCCGCCCCACATAATCCGCGCTTTCCACGTGCAGGAGGAACAGCACGCCGGCGATTTGCTCCACGATCTGGTAGGACCCACCAAAGCTCGTCACATCAATCCGAAGCTGTACCTGTTCCACGATTTGCTCGAGTACCACATTGACCCTCGGGTGGAACGGGACCCAATCGTCAGACCCATCAAGGCAGTAGCTCCAAACCACATTGACGCCCGGCGCAACAAACTCTTCCACTGCTGTGGCTATCTGTGCCGCCTGAAGCCCGGAAATCGCATGAAATACGATTTGGCAATCGTTCTCAAAGTTGCTCCGGTAAATTTTGTACTTCAAGTCCCGTTTAGTCCACGGTTCCCACGTACGCCCATTCGGGGAGTGGAACAGCACGCCATTGGCCATTGGCGGGCCGATAATGTCACCGCTGATAACGTCGATCGCGCCAAGTTCCGCGGCCCAGAGCTTGTAGTCGGGCGACGTTCCCGGCATGGTCACAAAGCAGAACTCGTTGCCTGCTTTGTACCCCAGCACATGATCGAATGTGAATAGCGTCTCGACTGAGCCGTCATCGCTGATATCAATGTCATCCGGTTCCAGCGTGCATGTCGCGTACACGTCGGGGCCTGGATAGCCGTTGACTACGCTCCGTATCTGAACCGTGAACGGCATGGTCGCGGACTTGGCCGAAAAAAACAGCCCCACAGCCGACACGTACGTGATTTCCGATGGAATCACAAAGCTCTGTGCCAGCGGGTCTGCATCGCCCATGCCGCCCCATATCATTTGTCCCTGGCCCACCACAACGGTCTGCTGTTGCGAGACGGTTTCTGTGCGTATGCTCGCAGTGGATATCCCCAACGTCATGCCCTGATGCGTCGTCAGGAAGCCCTTGCCATAGAACGTGGCTTGAGCGATTGAGTGTGAGGGTAGACTGTAGTGGAAACAGCTCACCAGCGGCGCTCCGTTGGGCACGCCCGCGGGCATGGTGAATTTGCCGGTCAATCGACCGTCATTATCCGCGCAAACCGTCGTTTTGCCCTGAACCGTATGCGTTCCCACGGCCCCTCGCGGATGCTCCGCGCCGGAGTCATAGGTGAAATCGACATTCTTCCCGCCTATTGTTATCGCATGGTCCTGGTTGGGCACGAGCCCGTCAACGCGAACCTGAATCACAAACGGATCCCCTGTGTCCGTAGTAGTCCGGAGCATCGGAACTACGCTCATGTCAATTACGCGGTCCCCGAGATCACGGGTGATAGATCCCGGAATCTGGGTGATCTGGAGTCCCTGGCGTTCCTGCTGCTGCGTGATATCCCACGATATCGTTCCGCTGATTCCCGCCGCGTTATCATTCCGCAACGTGGACCAATCCGCTGTAGCCGTCCCCACGCTGTTCCATGTCCCCCAGAACACTGAGTTCAGATCTTCGGGCGTCATGTCCGCGGCCGCGCTGGTCAAGTTGTCGTCAAAATCCACATTGATGACCGGCGCTTGCGTCTCATCCAGAAACGAGTCACAGAACGGGGCCAGTTGCATGTGGCCAACATAGTCCTCATACACCCAATCCGCCGCGCAGTTGATCCAGATGGATGCCTGCAACTGTTGGTCGATGACCTCGGGCTCATAATCCAAGCAAAGGACATTTCCGTTGCGCCGCACATGGGTGGAGTTCACCAGATCCACACTGAGGTTTTTGGCCTGATAGTCTGCGGGTAGGCTCAGGGTCCGCGTCAACGGCTCAATCGCGGCGGTATGCCGCACTCGATTGCCGTGAGCATCCATTTTATCGAATGCCGTGTCCACGCGGCCCAGGCCGGTCAGCGCGTCGGTATAGATCCCGATATTGTCCAGGGCGATAGGCTGTTGAGCAATCTCTTTCTCAAGCCCATTCACGACCGCGAAATACTCCATTTTCTCCATTCGCTCTTGGAGTCTGTTTAGCCCTGATTGTGTGATCCTTCGGGCCGCTACGGGGACAACCTGCACATCCGTAGGATTGTAAGTGTAGGGCGGAATCTTGGCCACTGCTAGGGTCATCACGCCCGTCTGATCGGGCGGCGCAGGCGCGACCAGTGCGGGCGCTCCAGCGATGAGGCTGAAGTCGCCCGTGTCCGCGAGCACGAGCTTGTCCATGCGACTCAAATAAAAGTTGTAGTCCATTGTCGCGGATTCGTCAGGTTCAGGCAGGACGCCCAGCGTGCGGAAATCTATACAGTCCCGCAGAGGCAGGGTAGCAAACGTCTCAATCTCCGAGTAAACATCGTAGGAGTCCGCTGAGCAGTAATCGCCCTCGGTTTCATGGCGCCACGCCCAGAAGGAACAATAATATGTGGCTCCGAGCGCAGGCTGTCCACCCGCGCCGCTACCTGGAGCCCCAGCGGATGACCAATCAACCTGTGAAGTCGCGTGCGTGAGTCCGTCAGAGTTCTTCAGGAACGCATAGGCGGTGTATTCGGTATTCGATTGCCCTGGCGAGTTGTTCACCCGGAGTATTTGAACCGCGTCCTTGACGTTGCCGGAGAGCCCTGTCACCGCGCTTCCGTCGAGTACCTTAGTCCACGTCCCGCCGGTCCAGACAATATCGTCCAGTCCGCCCACCGCGCCCTTTACAATCTCCGCGTCCACACACTGGACCAGGGTCCGCGCCCCCTTAATCGCATTCCGGTTGTAGGTGTACGCATAATAGACTGTAGCGCCGCTCGCAGGCTCCGCCCCGCCCACATAACTGGCGGCGCCCCCGTCCTTGACGAAATCCACACTTTCGAGGTAATTCCATTTCCCGTCGTGAGCGTCCGCGGCGGTGTCGCTCGCTCCCAGGATGGAGAGCACATTTTCATTGGCCAACAGATCGATGTGCGTGCTGCCATTGTGGGTTCGCTGCTCAACGAGCGATGTCCGATAGTTCAGATCGCTCACATCCCGGATGAATGCATCATTGCACTCGTAAATTCTCGTCCCCAACGGGGTATATGTTGTCGCCTCAGTCAAGCCTAATTCTGTGTAAGCGTCGTCCACCACTGCGTTGACAGTCAGGTTCTTCCCGTCAACGGCCTGTATCTCCAAATAGCCGCTCGCCGCGGTACAGATAACAAGCTCGCCGTCCGTAGGGTACGCATTCACAGACGCTTCGATAGCCGCGCCCACTTGGGCCGCTGTCATGCCGTCCGATGTGAACGCCACAACATGAGCGTTCCCGGACCCTATGGTGAGGCTCACATTCAGCCCGTCCAGATCGTATGTTTCGGGGTTGCCCGTGATAACGCTGCCGCCCGGTGTTTCAAATGCGTCGATTCCACTGTTGTTCACGAACTTGACATCGCGCGCCCTGTTGAAGGGGACCGTCTGTGTCCCTTCGGTATAGACCCGCCAGCCGTTCGGGTACGCTTTCCCTTTGTGAACCTTCAGGTTCAATTTCGTGCTATCCGTCGGGTGCGCCACGACCTCAAAGGGGAAATTTTCAACGCTGAAGTGCCCGCTCACATCGAAAATCATCTCCGCGATACGCCTGTCCAAGACCGTCCTCTCCGGCCTGAACGTCTGGACCTTGGGCGCGTTGTCCACGAAATCCTTGATCGTAACTGCCAAGGGCTCGTCCACAACCCACGTAACCGCAAAACTGAGCTGGTCAGCGCCCGGCTGGTTATATGCCGCGGCCGCTATGCCCTCGTCCGTATTCCTGAGAACAGGATCGTCCTCATAGTCAATGATGCTCGGCGTCACCAGCACGCCCACACTCTCCGTCCCCGTCCCCGCGAGAGTGACCTCGCCCTCGGGAATCCGCAGCGGTATTCCACCCAGATACAGCGTGCCGCTGGTGAACCTCCACGTTGTCCCGCTGACAAAAACCTCGTTACAACCCTCGAAGATGTCACCATCCCTGTGGGTCACATCCCCCAGCTTCTGCAAGTGCCGATGGAAGATGCCTATCAGGTCAATTAGCTCCATGCGTTGCGCTGTGCGCCCGGTCTTAATTAGTGGCGCATACCAATCCGGCCTGCCCGAATCGTTCACGCTGGGCGGATGTACCGCGACATTCGGCGTCTGGCCGACATCGTAGAGCGAGTGGCCCGTGGTCAGGTTCACGATCCCTAGCAAATTCCAGGCTGCGCCGACCTTTTTGTAGTATCGAACGTACCGCGCAGCAGCGGGGATGGACGCCACAACATCCAGGAGGATCTTGTTCACAGAGTTCAGCGTGGTCGGGCCTGTGGCAATCAACACGCTGTCAGACGCGGTTGTCTGCCCGACTTTTGTGATCCACGTCGCGCAATACTCGTAGGTCGTGGCCCCTGGCGTGCCCTCCACAACCGGCGTAACCATCTGGGGAGGGTCAACCGTGTCGAAGGCCCGTAAGTTGTACGGATGCAGCGCATCTATGACTGGATTAGGCAAGAGAGCCTCCTATGTCATCTCAATCACAATCGGAACAGTAATCGACCAATTGCCATCGTATGTGGCCTTCACATGATTCTCCAATTGAGCCAGTATGCCGGGATCCTCGACATTCGCCGGAGCGAGCCACGTGTCAGTCTCGTGTCCGGCCGCGGGGACCAGGTTCCTCAGCACACCCCATTGCCGGAAGTCCGCATGGGGCTGCCCCCCCACAGTGCCCGTGAATTCCCCCACCATGTAGATGAATTCCGCAATCTCCGTGAGCGCGTCCTCGTCCGCCACGAAAGCGTATTTCACGCCCGCGACAATCACGTCCTCGCCTGTGGTCACCACTTTGCACAGATGCGTCTGAGTGGCCTGCACGTACACGATGGGCTCTTCGATGTCTACAGCGTCCAGGTCCACCGCAGGCGGCGTTTCCTCGTCATCCCACGGGGTCGTCCTGCCGATTCCCACCCAGAATTCAGAATTGGTTTTTTCCAGTAAAGCCCGCCAAGCCCTATCTATGTGCGGTGATTCGCTCATTGCGGTCTCCTATGCGAGAGTGATTCCATATTTGCGTGAAAAATGGCCGTTGATGCTGGTTCGTTCGTCCGCGGTCAATACGCGGCTGTACATAATCATGGCTACCAGATCGCCTATGAAGTTCCGGTTGGTCGCGTGCGTGTATCCGCAGCCGAGAGTGAATGAGGCCAGGTCCGTGTCGCTCGTGTTCCCCGCTGTATTATAAACCGCCGCATCAATCAGGACAGTGCCGTTTACCCAAAGACTGGCCGTGGCCGCTGCCCAATCCCATGCGCCTATATGGATGCCGAATTCATTCGGCGTGTATGTGTTCTGAGTTTTCAGGGTCCCCGCGACCTCATCCAGCCGTGTATATCCGATACCGGACTTATAGCCTGAATTATGCGCTGCCAGGATGTGCAGTCGCCGGGATGGAAAGGATGTGAGGCCGTCAACAAGTATCTGATTATCCGTTGTCGGGCTGCTCGACTTGTAGATATAGATGGCTGTCCAACCCGCTTTATTGCGCGCGAGATTCAATCCGCTCAGAAGCATCATATACGTAGGGGTAGCAGTGAATCGCAGAGCGCCGTATCCATTCAACTGGTCAGTCAGAAATGTGGGTCGTATCGCGGCCGTGGCCTGTGATAAATCGCGATTGTTCGCGCTCTGATCTGCCCACGCGGTCGCTTTACTATCGCCGTCCAGGGTCAACGTCGCCGGATCTGTTTCCCACCACAACTCGCAGTCTTCAATACCCGGAAAATCCGCTTCTATGATCTCAGAATAGGAATTGTCCTCGTTCTCGCCGTATCCGGGTACCTCCCGGATGAACTCCACTGAACAGTCATCCTCGTGAGCAGCCTCCGCATCAATCAGCAGATCGAACCACCAGACCTCCCCGCCCGCAAGCGTTTCAGCCAGATCCGAAATCAGTGTTTCCGCATCAACGCCCAGCGGCACGCGCAACTCGTACGCTCCGTCATGCCACTTGTCCGCGGATGTCCAGTGGGCGTCATCGGCGCCCCACTGTCCTTGACAACCCCAGACGAGCAGTCGCGACGCCTGGTCCGTCACTGTATATGCTGCCGCATTGTTCGCTCTGCATGAGTCCCCCAGCCTATCCTGAGTGCCTTTGTAGCTATGACTCTCCAACGCGTGCTGGATGGCTCTACGATTCCATGAGTGAGTCTGATCCCTACGCCATGTGAGCCCCACAAGCGGCGCGAGCAGTTGCAACCACCGGTCCGGGATCTTGTCCACGTTCCGCAGGTCCAGCAGCGCGGCAGCCAGGTCGTGCGACCGGTCAAACCCGTCATCCAGCACACCGAGGAAGCGTTCCAGAACGGTGTTAACATCCAGCTTGCGCCAGATGTCGGGCACTCGGTTTATGAATGGAGTTCTAGGCATGAAAACCTGTTATCCGCAGATTACACAGATGGCCGCAGATACGGTCATTGCGAGGCCGAGGGCCGTGGCGATGACATGTTGAGAGTTTTTGCCGGAGGGGTCCGGGGAACCGGCTTTTTGCAAAAAGCGGGTGCCCCGGATGGCCTTCTCAGCGCCCTATCGCATTCCATGCTTCTATCCTACGGTCACGGTGATGGTTCCTGCCGTGTGGATCTGTCCTTTTTCCAGTGTCACATCCTCCTCGGGTGTCGTGAAGTCCTCCCAGGCCACACCAGCGACACCGGTCACAGCCCGGCACAGTTCCGAGAATTCCAGGGTCTCCCCGATTGCCCGGTTTGCAGGCGCGAGCACATTGGCTATGGCCGTCGAAACGTTGTTGCTCACGGTTTGGGTCGAATAACCGGTCAGCACGCCGATACGCACCGTCACATTCAGCGGGACCTCTATCGCGTCGAACAGCAAATATCTCTCACTCCAAGGCCCCAGGTGCCCCTTTGCCGCGCACGCGGCCCAAATGTCATCCTTCAAGGGCGTAGACATAGGCCCACCGTCGTTAGGGACCACAACCAGCACCTGATACCGGTGCGGCCAGCCCCCTTCTTCGGAACCGAAATAGGCCAAATTCAACGCGGGTGTCACGTCGTTGCGGTCCAGTGCCTGACAATGAAGCACACCAGCCACACCTTCAACCAGGGCCTCATAATCTTCGGATATCACGGCCCGTCGCTGTATCGCGGTGCGCCTCGGAATGTTCCGCCTGATCGAAGTGGTGGATTCCGCGGATCCACCGCCGGTCGCGGATTCGATATTCGTGCAGGTGATGGCATCGCTGAGGCTTTCCGGGACAAGGTAGATCGTGCCTGAACCGCAATTCCCCGCGGCTTCATCGGTCCTGACAAAACGCACATGGAGAGTCTCGGAGGTGGGATAGTTGGCTCCTTCCACCCCATCCCCGAGCACTAACCAAACCGTATCGTCATCCCCGTTTAATTCGAGGACGAAATGCAGATCCGTCGAGGCCGTCCGCCAAAAGCTATCTATATTAATCCAGGATGTCGGCCCGCCGCCGTGCCAAACTTCAACCGTTCCTGCCGCAACGCTCTTTCCAAGGCTTACCCGTGGCCGTTTACTCCAATCAGGGATGTCGAAGTCCGCTTCCACAAAATCGTATGTGACAACCGTTCCTTGAATTGCGTCAACGGTCCCCGTCTGCTCATCAGCAGCCATAGTGAGGCCCGCCGCAGTCAGATATGAGACTCCATCGCTGCGGGAAAAGGAGGAGTATTGTGGTATGGTGATGCTTCCTGTTTTGCCCGCCTGCCGCGTAAATTGCAGAGTCGTGGAAGCTGCCGCGGCCAATACTGGCAGATAGTCAACGCAGCGGCCAAGATCCACGAGCGACTGCTTAAATTGCGCTGTTGCAATGAAGCCCTCATTAAAAACCCGGTCGATATATTCGTTGAGTTGATCCGTCTCTCTAGCCAGCAACCGAAGAATCACTATCCCGGCATCAGAGTGGTTAAGATCGGTGTATTCGCTCAACTCCGCTTGAAGCAATGCGGTCAAACGTTCAAGTTCGGTAGTGTAGTCCCGACCAGAAAAGGTATATATGATGTCAGCCACGGGCAATCTCCATCAGCAATCGTGTGCGTGAAGGCAATCTGAGCAATGTTCCAGTTGTGGGGTTGCCGGTATTGTCAAGATAGTCGCGGCTTAGACCAGCGGCCGCGGCGTCCGTCATTGCCATTTGAGACACCTTGTAATGGAATCGAATATCCCCATAGATCTCATGGGCTATCAACAGCCACGTGTCGTTGAGCTTGACCTCATAATAGGAGTCATCATTGACGGTGGGTATCGGACGCAATCGTCGCGGTCGGATGTATCGAACACCGTTTTGCTCATATACCGCCTGATCGTAGTACCGACTCGTCCAGTCGTGCCCTGCGGCATCCGCCGTGCCAAGGGCATATTCCTGTGTTCTCTGTTCCCGAGAAGTCACGAACGGGGCAACCAGGTTCCCCTCGACCTGATTCTTGATGAATTCAGGGCTCACCATAACGGGCAATTCTCGCCGCTGTACGCCCGCGGGGGTGTCCCGCCATTCCACACCCTCATTGTTGATCTTTGCGCGCTTTTCCCATCGTTCTGTTGATTCAGTGAAGTAATGCTGCGCGAGCATCCTGAACTCTTCACTGTTCGGCTTGAACAGAATGTGGAATAATTCGGACCCGAATTCGGGCAAAGTGTCATGTTCGGTGGGTCTCGTGAGCAGGATATGGGCAATGCTCTCCGCGACGTGGTTCAACGGGCTGGTGATATCCTCGCGGATAGTCCAGTCTTCGCGCAGATAAGCAAGATCGACTGTGCCCGCATCAGTCACACCATCAGACATTTGAATCCCGCCCGTTGCCGCGTTGATGCGGAACGGAAAGCTTATGCCGCGACCATAAAAGGGCAGTTCGGCAGGATTCATGTGTATGTCACCTCATTAGGCACACCGGATGATGCAACCATTGGGGCTTTATAGTTCTTGTACCTCTCGAATGCGCGTTGTATGCGTTCCCAAAACGCATTGAAGTACGCGCCAATGTCTATTTTGGGTTGTTCTTGTATGATTTGGCGCGTCACTTCCACATGGCCGCGCTTACCATTTACCACGAGTTGGGCCTTGCCGACCGAGAGCACGAGGATTTCATTCTCGGAATCCATCACAATGCAAGGCCCATCGGTCTTACCGATTTCCTTGGCACAACCGATTATCACCTTCCCTTTGCCATCCTCGGCCCACCTGAGTATCCCCTGGCCATTCAGGTCCACATCGCCGGTAATTGCCCAACCCTCATCGAGCAATTCGGAAGGCTTCTCCGATGTCAAAGCCATGACGCTCTTTGCGCCGCGAACCGCTCCCTTGCGCCACTTGCTCTCCTCGCCTGACCGCTCTCTCTCGTCTTCCTCCTTGCCAGGGGCAATCGAGAACCAACCTGCGCCAGTCCAGTCGAGAAGCGCCATTGTCTCTTCCCCGCCGTTGTCGTCCATAAGGAGAGTGTGGCCGGCTTCGCTCTTGAGCATCCTCACCCGCGTCCCCTTGCGGATATCCTGATCACTCATCGCCTTGGCTTCGGCGGGTATCATTTCCTGCTTATCTTTCTCAGTGGCTTGCCAAGCGGAAAAGGGAAAGACGATAGGAGGCGCGGCATAATCACCGCCGGGAAAGGCCACAAGCACCATTTCTCTGGGCACCGGGGACCACCATATTCCGGTATCACCGTTGCCGCGTGCGTTGCATCCCGGCATCCATGACATCTCACACCAATTCGACCAGCATTTTGCGCTCTTATCATCGAACAGGTTCGGCACTTCCACTCGCACACGGCCACGGCGCTTCGGGTCCTTGAGATCCTTCACCGTGCCGACGTGACAAGTCGCGGCCTGTAGTACGTGCCACGGCTCACGAGAAATCGGCAATGTGTCTTGGCGAGGATCTAACATGGTGTGAGCATCCTAATATGGCGCTGCGTCTGCAAATACTTTGGCGAATTCTGGATCGTCCATCAGGACATATTTCCCGTGAACTTCTTCACCCGCGCTCTTGCTCCCCTGAACCTCTATAGTGGCCTTAAACGTACGAATAAGCTTCTCCGCTGTGCCGAACGTGAAGGTCGCCTGACTGTCCCCGTCCATGATACGCGGCCCTATGTAGAGGGTATTGTCCTTGTAAATATCGCAGTGCATGACGTTCGGGCGATCCATGTCCTCATCTTTCTCAAGGCCGTCCTTACCCAGAGAATCCCTGAGCAAGTCGCCACGGGTATGGTATCCATGTCCCCTGGACCACGAATGCGCCGCGCCTCGGACATACCATTTACCGGAGAAATCAGGACCGACATTCAAAATCGTGATACACTTCTTGGCTCGCACGTGAGGCACGCCAATCAGTTCAACCAGCCCGCGAATTGATTGTGATGCTGCGGATTGATTGACTTGAGCAAGACCGTTCTTGATTATGGTACTGAGTTCTTTCTCAACGTCGCCATAGGCCACGCCACCGCCGCGTGTGCGAAAATTTCCGTTTCCCCATGTCCCATAGAATCCTTTCGGCGCCACTGTCTTGCGTTGCGATTTGATGGGTTTTTTGGGGCTGCCGCCTGTGGGAACCTTCCCGCCGCCTTTCCCTTTTTTTGCTCCGAGCATCTGTAGGGCACGCCGGAAAAATGCAGCGGTAGTCTCGCCTGGCATTGGTATCTTATTGTTGTGGGGGTTGGCCGGGTCTTCAGTCTGATCTAAACCCTCCACCTTTAGACCGAGGGATTGACCGATACCCTCAAGTACCTTCTTGAGGCTCGTCTCGTCGAACATGCCCCGTCCGCCAGTCCCGGCCATAGCCTCTGACGGGTCCATGCCCACGAGCACGACGCGCTGTCCTTTATCGGAATAGATCGGGCTCAACTCTTTGAGGTTCATCGTCACCTTTGGCGACATATCTCCCCGGTTGCCGAATCGAATCACCACCTTGTCGTCAATTTTGAATGCCCCGTCATATTTGCGATCTTCGTTCACAACCGTTACCGTGAGCGTGGAAACTGCATCCTCCAAATCCTGCAACTCCCACCGCTCGCAGCATCGCGTTACGTCCTTGCTGCCGACGGTAATGACGAAATCGGGTTGGTATTTCATCTGGTCAGGCATTCTTGTATTCCGTCAGCTTCACTCGTAGCTTGCCGAATTCGGGTAGGAGTTGGTTAGGCTCGAACAGCGGCGACCATGCCGCGTCAACGTGTTCCACCACGCATTTAGCTTTGAGGGCGGAACCGAGAATCAGCGTCACAACCGGCGGGCAATCAACGCCTGTGCCCTTGCTCGTGCATTTCGTGAGTTTCAGGAGGTCGTCAGTTCCCTTCTTGACCTGGTTGAAATCGCCATCCATAGAAAGCTGCATGTCAAGTTCATAAGCCGTTGCCTGGCCGCATCCATACTGCAATATGGGCGCTTCCCGACCCGCCGCGGAAAGGTGATTCCACTTGGCGTTCTTCACGATCTTGACCGTGTGCGGATTCCATTGAAAGCTTACCTGAGCGCCGCCCCCAACGATCATACCGCGGGTGAATTGAGCGGTTGCAGCCATTAGTACGGCGACCCCCAGTTGGTTCCATAGGCTCCGAAGTTCTGCGCTGCATCACGCCGATTGGTTTCACGAATAGTTGTTCGTAAGGCTTCGCCGTCAATCTCCACATGATTCTCGACATGGATATTCGCGAGGCGTTCGCCCAAATCCATGATGGTTTGCTTTAGTGAAGCCAATAAGTCGCTGGTAGCAGATTCACCCGCGGAGGGCGCAGCGAGTGTGCCCGTGGTATCGGTTGGTGTGCCGGGTGCGATTGGAGCGTATTTGGGGACATTCTCACCTACCCATCCTGCCACTACATTAACGTTCTGTTGATATCGCCAATAACGCTCCGCGAAATTGTTCAGACCGAGCCCGCCAGCGACACCTTCTTTTGTAATGTAGTCTTGTGGCCTGTTGAACAGGTTGAGCGCCTTGTCGAGCCCCAGGTATTTCCCCCATTCCGAGGCTTTGGCGTGGTTCTCTTTGCCAACCGAGTTTTCAATGATCCCACCCCAAAAACCTTGCATACCTTGGTGCACCATTGAACGCCATTCCGCCATGAATTTCACAAACGTCTCAACCCCGCTGTAGAGAGCTTCGGCAGCCGCTGTGCCAGCTTGCATACTGGTATTTGTTCCCCGGAAATATCCTCCCAAGGTATCAATGGCCGTGGTGATTGATGCGGCAAAACTCATCACTTGTTCAGACTTCTGCGCCATGAGATCCCACTCGCTCATCATGTGAGCCCATGCGTTTTTGAGCCGCATATACCGAACATCTTGACCCAGGCCCTCAGCAATAATTTCCTCCAACTTCCGGGCCTTCTCTTCTTCGCTGAGGTTCTTATCTTCCTCAATACGTTTTAATTGTTGCTCCATCTTCGCGAAGTACCCAGGCGTCAACATCATCTCAAGTTGCCCGCGCCATTGTGGGTCAAAACCGATCTGTTTCAGTATGCCCGGTCCAAACTGGTCCTTGGCTTTCGCGTACCATTGAGTCATCCGCTTGAACCAGGCAACGGGATCCTTGGCAAACGCCTGCATGAATATGGTTCCGATTTGTGCGTTGAAACTTTCTTTCGCAGGCCCTCTTAAATCCTTCAGTTGACCGAATAGTTTTGGATCTGGACCACCAGCAGCAAAAAGCTGCATCAAAGGAACGCCGCCCTTTTCCAAGAAACTCCTCATGCCACGAGCGCCTAATTGGGGCTTCTGACCACCGGAAACGAGTGCGCCATACATAGCAAGGATGTTCTTGGTGCTCATGCCCAGTTCCAACGCGGACGGCAATGTATATGTGGCTACATTGGCAAGATCACGACCCCAAGCGTGTGTCGTGATAACCACTGAAGCCACTTCACCCATGACCTCGCCAACAAGTGAGGCATACTGCTTCTGGCCGGTCTCATATTTGAGCCGTTCCGCTTCGGGCATGAACATTAATTGGGCTTCAGCGGTCTTGGAGAGCAGGCGGGCCATGACTTCGGGCGTGGTTTTGGTCCATTTCCCCACGAGCATGGACATTCTTGTCATGCGGTCAACTTGATCTTGCGCCCCTTTGGGGTCCAAATTTGACAACAAGTCCATCGAAAACCCTGATATCACTTCCCCAGCCGCGTCCAAATAATCCTTAATCGAGCCCAAATGTGGATTACGTTTGACAAATTCCCACCCTCGCCGTTCCGTGGCGAGTATCTGCTCACGGGACAAATTACTACCTGCAAGGACTGATTCGGGCTCAACCAGCTTTTCCCGCGCTTTACCGAGAACAACGTTCTCCATAAGCGACTTGGCTCCGTGAATAAGCCCGCCCCACAACATCCACCGCATCATAAAAAACGGCACAAACTTATCCATAGACATGCCGAATATGCTGTCATCCTTGGGCACGCGACCGCCCGCGCCGCCACCGGCACCCATCACCCTTAGCGGCGTAACGCTCTTGGATGCCCTGGCTAGCGCCTCCATTTGTCTCGTAACAGTTCCTAGTTCAGTCTTGATCGTAGATAATTTGGTCGTGAGCGGCGCAAATGCGCTATTAAAAGCCGTGGCCATCTTGCCTGTGGCAGCCGTGGCGGTAGTGGCGAGCGAATTCATCAATGTCTCCATCCGTGTGATGGAATCCATGATTGCAGCCTTGGGCACGCGACCGCCCGCGCCGCCACCGGCACCCATCACCCTTGGCGGCGTAACGCTCTTGGATGCCCTGGCTAGCGCCTCCATTTGTCTCGTAACAGTTCCTAGTTCAGTCTTGATCGTAGATAATTTGGTCGTGAGCGGCACAAATGCGCTATTAAAAGCCGTGGCCATCTTGCCTGTGGCAGCCGTGGCGGTAGTGGCGAGCGAATTCATCAATGTCTCCATCCGTGTGATGGAATCCATGATTGCAGCCTCGCCCTTGACACCGTATGCTATGCCTATCTGCTGATCCACGGTTATCTTCCCGCCTGTCTTTGCTCGAATTCACGTTGCTTCATGTATCGTCGCCACATGTCCCGCCGCACCGAGGTGGGCCAGGACATGACTTCACTACGTGGTTGCCTCAAATGGTAAATCAGGTTGAATGTTTCTTGCTCGAAAGCATCCAAATCGGCTCCGAACAACGGCACTAGCGGGGTAAGATCCTTGTAGCCCCACTGTGTGAGACTCCCTCCAATTGCTATACCTACCCCGCCGGTAAGAAAAAACGGCGGTCCATGAACAGATTGAACATCTCCTTGTCGCCACACTGCTGGCAGGCCAAGGTGATGTTCGGGTCATAGCCGCAAATCAGTTCTTCCCGCATTCCCCGGATGCGCTCATGGTCCCGCGGGGGCAATGCAATCACGTCCCGGTAAGAGATCGTCTCCACCCCGCCGAGGCTTCGGAGGCATTGCATGTCCGATAGATTCGGGTCGATTCCACCAGCATCCGCGGCAGCACTCAGGATCGTCGCCTCCTTTTTCCCGGTGATCATCCCGACAACGGCCCGTTTGCCAGAGCGCGGCAATACGTCCTCAACTGTGGGGTCGTTGGGATTCGGACCCCATCGCAATGGTTCCACATAAGGCAAGCCATCCGGGTTATCGTCCGATTGCGGAAGTATCGACTTAGCGTGCGAGTTGGGGAAATTGCACTTGGAACACTTCCTGTTTGATTTCAAGAAATCACCGTATCTCACACGGAATATTGCAACCAACAGGTATTCGATATCTGGCACGAGAAGCGCTTGAATATCCTGAACCGTGCAATTTTCCTTGCCGTTCAAGGAGACGACGCTCTTCGCCGCGTACCGTGCGGCAAATTCCCAGTGCGGCAGGTTGAACTTCAATATTTCTTTATCCGCCGCGCCATTCCCCTCACGCACAACAGCCTCAATGCCGCTCACGGGAAGCAGGATAGTTTCGACTAGTTCTTCATTCATGTCACATCACGCTCGGCTTTCTGAAGTCGTAAGCGATGTGAACCTTCTCCAGAAGCGGCTTGTCTATTGAACTCGCATCGCGCTTGCCGGGATCATGAACGCTCACAAGACAATTGAAATAATCCCACGACCTGACGGGATTCATCTGGTTGTCGAGGTCCTGAATAGTCAGCATGATCGCAGGCATCGCGCTGTCACCATATCCAGTCTCCGGGTTTTGCGCCCCATCCGCGAGTTGCGTCCAGAAGCCTCGTTCACTGCCCGAAATCGGAATCACATATTCGAGTTCCATGTCGTCAAACTCGACCTGACCGGGCTCTTTGTGGGGATGGTTCATGCCGCCGCCATAGATTTTCATGATTCCGTTCTTGCGCTGGCCAGGTGTGACACTCTGACACAATGCCGCGTCCATGCCGTTCACCAAGACCCTATAACGGAATTCCTGAATCTTGGGTATTGCCATTATTTGATTCATTTATCGTTACCTCCTGTTGTTACCGGCGAATCCAACCGGGCAACGTGTGCATGGACGAAAAGTTTGAATACAGTTCGCCCGTCGCGAGCACGCCAACCTCGAACTCGAAATACTCAATGTCCTGTGTAGGCTGAACCAGCACACGAGCATGGTAGATCCGCTGTTGGATCTCTTCTTCCGTGTTCAGCACTGCGCCCCGCAGTGCGCCGGTATCATCAAAAACGGCATGCCTGTCCGTTTCCAACTCAAAAGAGTAGATGTCTCCACGAGCCTTCCATATCCTGAGTTGCGGCTCCAATATCCGATGGACCTCGCCCCAGGTATCGGGATGGTTCGGCTTGTTGATGAACTGCCGGAGCACGGGCATGAACATCTTCTTCATTGCGAGCAGGAAGTTCATGATACCAATGCTCTGCATAGACGAATTGGCTATCAGCGTAGTGTTCTGTTGCCAGAAGACCGCGCCTTCGGTTCGAGTCAATTCAAGGAAATTGATCTGATTGTCCGCAAACTCATCCTGATAGCCGGGATAGGAAGCCAGGTTGAAATCAATGCCTTCAACCATCTGGACCGTGCCGAACTCAGGACCCGCGGGGGCACGCGAGGTATCTTGAATCTTAGCAAGGCATACCGCCCACAAGCCAAGATTTGAACACGCTTCTCTGTGGGCGTCATACTTGGCGTCATAGAGTGTCGGTCTGCCGAACTGTAGCGCAAGGTGAGCGTTGTTCCACTTCTCAAACGTCCAAGGGCTTTCTCCGTTGCGGTACTCAAGCGCATCCTCCGGGTCGCCGCCGGACGGGACCATAATGTGCGCCATGAGTCCTCTGTCCTCGCAATATGCCGTCAACGCTTGAGCCACGGCGTAACTCGTGGTCCCCGGAATGATGTAATGCAGCGCCATGTCTGTGCGGTCGGATATGATGTCCGCCGCATAAATGCCTGTATGGGCAAGTTCGTCACCAATCCAGTCGTTGTCTGCAAAGTCCGCCAAGCCGTCGTTGCCGCCGGTAAGCGCCACGCCGGTTGTTGAATACGCGGGCCTGTTGTTCGGAGCCGCGCTGACGGAAGCAAGGTCCGTCACTGTAATCAACTTGGACCGCGCGTTAATGTAGTTCACCACATACCGGTCGCTCTCCGGGTCCATATTGACCTGCTTCCAATATTCATTAAGCCCCCCCTGCTCGGAATAGGTAACTTTCACGTCGAAACTGCCGTTAGTGTCGAGCCGGTTTTCCATAGGGTAAACTTTCAGCCCGTCACCCCAGACGCCAGGGTTTTTCGCTGCAAACGTGAGGGTGTCCTGAACCGTGCCCACGCTGCCGGAATGCACATCGTTGTCCACGCCAAGAGCGGTCGTGCATGTGCTGGTGTTCTTGACCTGCAATGTTGCGCTTGCGCCGGTCTCGGTGGTCCGTATAGTTAGCACACCGCCAGATACGGACAGTGAGGCCCCGAGCACGTCAGCAAGGTCAGCCTGAATCTGCGCGGCGCTTCGTATCCCGGCAGTGAGAGTGAAGGTCTGATCCGACTGCCCGTGAATCGCCAGTACAAGGCTGTCCGTGCCCGCCGTAGCGTCATAAACCGCGACGGTTAATCCCAAGTGAGTGTACGCATCATTGGTGACAGCTTGAATCTCCAAATCGTCGGTTACAACGTTCGCTGTAACCTTGATGCGTCCGTTGGCTACCGTAGCGGTAAGGTAATCCGTTCCGGCGTTTATCTGTCCGGCCACGGTCTCTGCCGTGATGCCAGCGCCCACCAGTGTGACGGTCTGCGCGTCATGTGTCCCTACCTTGACCTTGAACGCATCTGAGGCCCCCACGCCAAACGTAAACGGCCCGACTTCCGTCCCTGTCACCGTTCCCGCTGCCGGGGCAGTAATAGTGAACGGGTCTGGGTCCGTCGCTATAGATGCGGGCAGTTGCGCCGCCCCCTGATCCTCCAGCGTCACAGACGAGGCCACGGCGGTCATCGTGCTGGGATCTGACGCATCCGTGCAATGCACGACACGCATAATGATGAATTTGGCCCCCTGCATGAGACCTATTTTGATAACCAATGGGTCAACGCTGCCGGTGAATGTGCGGCCAAACCAGCGTTCGTACTCATCGACGCTTGTAACCGGCACAGGGGTCCAGAGGGGACCACGTTCCGCCTGTATCAGCGCAAACACGTAGCCGGCCATAAGCTGCTTGACATAGAGCGAGAGGTCGTTAAACGACCAGATTACTCGTGCGGCTCCCATTCCCATGTTATTGCACCTCCTCTATGTCGATTTCCCCGCGCTTTTTCATTTTTGTGATGATGCCGTCCTTGCCGTCCGGTTTGACCAGGAGCAGCTTCTCGGCTGGGATCGGCGCGGAAATGTGATCCGTTTTCTGAGGATGCCACGCGCCCAATCGTATGGTCGTGCCGTCAATAAGCGGGATTTCCTGCGGTTGACGCCTCTTGTTCGTCACCCGGAACATGACAGGAGCGGGCTTCGAGATTGGCGCCACGCCCGGAGCTTCCGGCGAATCATTGGATTTCTTCTTCAGGGCCATGATCGGGCCTCCTTATGATGCAGAGATAGTCAGGTCGATGGTTGTTATTGAGGCATTCGGCCACGATGTCAGGCGGTCTATCCATACCGGCCGTACGTCGTAGACGAACGATGTCCTGAACTCAGGAATGCTTAGATCGTCCAGGTTAATCGGTTTGTCATGAACGAACATGGGTGATTGTCCATCCAACAGAGGCGAATAATCGGGAGGAATGACCGAATACATGGCCTGCAACAGAAAGTCAGAATGAGTCCGGTTCGTCGCCATGACGTGAAACTCATAGGGAATCGACAACGGGGTAGGGTAGGGCTTACGGGTGTAAGACGCTGGCCCTGTGACTTCTCCACCGCCCATGCTTCGGGGCAACTCGGTCGTTATCTCCTCTTCCGAAGGGACGAAGAGCCATTCCGATGCCCTACGGTCTTCCTTGATCTCGTGATGCCCGAGCCTCTGCCAACCAATGCAAGGCGGCTCTACTTCACCCTTTTCGCGACCAGGAATATACGGATAGACTTTGACCGCGACGCCTGCCAGCTTGATTAACGCAAGCCGTTCGGTAATCTTATTTTCGAGCAACGTGATAATGTTACTCATGCTGCAAGAGCCTTCTGCAAAGCTTCTTCGTAGATGCTTCGCACTCGTACCTGAATGTTGAGTGCCGCGGGTTGAAACAGCGGTCGCGGCGGGCCGTGCATTTCGCCTCGCTCGTGACCCGCAATTGTTGCTGCAACAAAGGACGGAATCCTATGCGGAGTTGTGTGATGTCTGACCATTTTTTCCAGAGCTTCCGGCCATGCTAAGCCGCCCGGTAGTCCTACCCAACCGCCGAATCCTTGTCTCACGGTCTTCACTTTCCGCGTGGCATAATCTGATCGTATCAATGGCCGCGTGCTAAATCCCTTGTCAGCCTTCTGTTTTCTCCACTTAGCTTCGTTTTCCCGCCAACCATAAGCGTTGCTGTTCCAGCTAGTCACGATCTCTTTCAGAATCACATCGCCCGCCTTCATCGCGGCCGCGGCGAGTTGGGCCTGAAACCTCTGGGCAAATCCATTGGTGATCTTGCGAAACGCTTTTATGTCGATGTTGATCCGAATCATCCGAAACTCATCACTCCAGGCTTGGAAGCGTTCAGTTCAACCGCCTTTCGCACCGTGATCCTCACCATGCCCTGCACCGCGCCAATCGGGCCGTAAGCGTCAATGACCTGCTCGTCAGTGGCAAAATCCCATCGTTCACCCGAAATAAGCAGATGCCCGCCTATTTCCAGCACGGGTACGCCCCGGCTGGTATTGAAGCCTTTGTGAAAACACAGGATCTTTTCGGCGCGGTTCCACATGCCTAACTCGTCTATCTTCAGCCCTTCGCTCGATTCCTTGTCCCTGTTCCAGCGGCATGTCAGCAGTCCGGTAGAGGCGTGAACGACCGTCCCGCCTTCGGTATATTCACCAGTGCCCGCTATGGGGTCGCCGGTATCCGCATTGAATAGTTCAAATGTGCTGCCGGTTATGTTTCTCGCCTTGTATGTGCCGTTTGCCGCTTCGTTGCCTTCCACATCAGCAACCGTCACCAGGGCATACTCGGGAAAGGGCGCATCATCTACCGTAACCACAATGGGCGTGGCATTGCTGGCGTCCATAACGGTCAATGTCCGCTCGGGCGGCACATAAGTCACATATTCGCTAGCCTTCCACATGAAGCCTTGTTCCTCTCGACGTTGTATGCTAGCGAGAATTGAAGCCCTCACGTCCTGTCTCCCCACGCAACAAGTCCACAACCGGGCCAGGAATTTGGATTCTTGGCCGACTCGTCATCCAATAGACCCGCACCCCTAGCTGCGCCCGCCTTCAGGTCCTTAATGACCTGCCGGAGCGTCTTAAAAAACTCTGACCTGCTGGGCAACCTCACACGTTCCGGACCCTCACCCAACTCCTGAACGTCATCCATGTAGACCTGAGAAAAGCGGAACATCAGGGCTTCGAGCACCAACGCCGCGACGTAATTGCTCTGAGCGTCAGTGAGCGTGACATCACTCCAACCCTGCTCGGCCTTCTTGGAAACGATATAGATCGAGAGGTCATCCTCAATAGTGTTGTCCAATGCCAGCGCAGGTCGGATATGGACTTTCACAAGTTCTGTGATATCAATCGCCATTCTCTAAACTCTCAAAGGGGCCTGGGATGCTGGGAAAGGAGGATATATAGCCAGCATCCCTAATTGATTGGCCCCAATGCGGCGAGGCTTTAGGCCCCTCGTTCTTGGGTCTCACGTCGATGGGCCGGAAGTCTCTTCGACCTCTTCCCTCGCCACACCAATTTATCGTTTAACCTTCACCGGTTTGCGTTTCGGCTTAACTGCCGGTCGCGACACTTTCCGGGGAAGGGGCTTAGGTTCCTCAACAGCGGGTGGCGGCGGGGCTGCTTCCTTTGCCACCCCCTGAGCCGGAGAAGGCGGCGCAAAAGCCACCTTTTCCTTCACGAACTTCAAACCGCCCTCGTTGAGCCATTCCCGAGTTTTTTTTCCGATTGGCTCGGACAGCGGTTTGATTTCATTAAGCTTGATCCGAAATCCCGTCTCCGGGTCAGTGAACTGAGTGCCCGGATTGCTCAGACATACTTTTTCCATGTCCTGCCCCTATGCGTCCTCACGTGGGCTCATGTAAACGGGGAAGCCGTTCTCCGAGAAGGCCAGCGAACGGTCCACGATGATCCGGCGGATTCTCTTTAACGTTGTGAATCCAGAGATGACCGAGGCATAGGTCCCTTGAATCTGGCGCTGTATAATCCGGTCGTTCTCGACCAGGAGGCCACGGAACGTCAGATAGTCCATCGCGCGACGGTCGAAGAAAAGAGTCTGATCGTCGGAAAGCTGATCCGTGATGCGGTGCAGCAGGTTTGCTGGGATGATGCGGTTTGTATCGACCGATACGACCTGCCCGCCGACGCCCTTCTGAAGCTTGAACTCATCCATGTCGAGGATTTCATTCGCCAGGGGCTCACTCGTCAGCATATTTACCCAACGGACGCCCACGCGAGAACCACGTACCCAGGGCCGCACGTAGTCAGGGAAATCCAGCGTATCCGCTACGCTCACGCCGATAATCGAAGTGGCGTCAGAGCCCCCCGCCTGATCGCCGTTAATCAAGCAGTTCACACCGGCGCGGAACAGCTTCATGCCCAACTCTGTCCCGACTTCCGTCAGGTACTCACCAAGCAGATTCAGCGGACAGGAAAGGATGACTTCATCGGTGTACTCGATACCTATGGCGGATTTCTTCAGGCGAATCGTCTTCTCACCCCAAGAAATCTTGGACACCGGGATGGTTTCGGCCTCTCCGATATCCTGCGGCCTGGTGTCTTCGTACTTGATCCAAGGGCTCGTGACCGTGAGTTGCCCCACATTTTGCGAACTACTTATCAAGTCGGTGTGCGTAGCCGTGGATTCGAGGCCATCTACAACGAACTGGCGCACGATTTCAGGCGCGAGGCGACTGATATCGCCACTGAGGGAAATCAGGTTACCAAGGGTCAACTCTGCCGGATTTTCCGCCAAGTCCTGCCATAGGTCCTCCAGTGTGATCGGATTGCCCGCCATGTTTGTCAGACCGCAAGGCCGCCCCTGTCCGTTGATAGCCCTGGTCTGCATGAATTTCTCAAGCGAAATTTCGCTGCCGGGCTGTCCATCGTTGCCTCTATAGGCTTGAAGCGGCTCATAGACACGCTCCCGAAAACTGTTGAGAAGACCAAGTTCTCCTGCCATGTCCGTTACTCCTTATTTCTCCAGGGTTTCGATAGCGGTAGAAGCCGCGTAATTTCCGGCTGCAAGGCCGAGGGTTGAATATGCGTCGTGTGCTATTTCATCCAGCGTTATGTCCGTGAATCGGTCATCAGCAGTGATGCGAATCTTTGCCGCGACCACGGATGCCATGAAATCCGTCGCGGTAGCATTGATGTCGTCACAGACCTCTGAGGCGGTTCGCGCCGCCCCCGCGGTCAGGTCGAACACCTGCGCCTCCCCGTCTCCGATGGTGATAGAAAGGGCGTCATTGCTACCATTGGTAATGGCATAGGGGCCGCGTCTGCCGCCTGAAACGCTTCGCGCAGAGGGAAGGCCGATTATGAGACCGGCGATAGCGGCCGGGTTGTGTGAACGAACTTCATCATAGGTGTCAGCGGTGAAGCCAAGCGCCGTGTAACAATCGCCCGATACCTCCATGATGATGAGAGAATCGGCAAGGTCTTCCGTAGCCAACCGGAGATGACCGGACGATGCGGAAGCGACGAATCCGACAGCAGCGGCAAAGTCCGCTATGACCTGCGTAATATTCCTGGACCCACTCGTCAGCGTGAAGGTTTGCTCATCACCATCGGAATTGATTTTGACCTTGAACTGATTGGCCTGTACGGTATGCTCGTACTGGTCAACCACGAGCCCTAGCACTGCATATGCGTCATCAGCGACATCCTCGACCCACAGGTCTCCGTCAGTCTCATCCGCGGTGAGTGTCAGAAATCCGCCGCCATTTACTGCCGCGGTTAGCCCCGTTGTGCCGCTATTGATCTCGCCCGCTATCTGGGTGATGGTCCGCGCAGCGCCAACGGTCAGAGTGACCGTTTCGGATTCTCCGCCTGTAACCTTAAGCTTGACCTTGGTGTTCACAGCGTCCGCAATGAACTGAGCGCCGGTAGCTGTTCCGGTCGTGGTCCCCGCAAGGGCCGAAGTCGCCTCGTAAACATCCACTGTGAGGCCCAACAGGGTGTAGGCGTCATTTGCGACCGCCTCAATTTCGAGGTCGTCGTATGTGGCGTATGCCTGAAGCTTCAAATAGCCGCCCGCGACCGACGCCACGATATTGTCGGTCTGGGTGTTGATTTCATCCCTAATCGTGGTGAGAGCCACATCTACGCCCGCTGTCAGCGTCACCGTCTGCGATGCGCCCGCTCCGACCTTCAACTTGAGCTTATCGTTGGTGTTCAACACGACCGTTACGACGGTGTTCACCGTCCCGGTATGCGTTCCACCCGCGGCGGGCACTGCTGAATAGACTGCGGCAGTCAGACCCAACGCCGTGTAGCAATCGCCCGTGACCTCCACGACCTCTAAGTCATCCGCGGTATCGTCCGCTGTGAGCACGAGATGTCCGCCGCCATCGACACCCGCTGTAAATCCAACTGCCGTGGCATTGATGTCATTCTGGATCTCAACCATTTCCAAAGCAGGGCCAGTCGCCAGCGCAATGGTCTGCGGGTCGCCGGTCCCCACCGTGACCTTCAACTGGTTGTTGATCGCGTCCGCTATGCTGACAGGGCCATCGTCAGTGCCGATTGTTGCGCCCGCGGCCGCTGCGGTGACAAGGAACGGTCCCGTCCCCGTGCCAACAACGCCGACGAACTCATCTCTGGTGTAGTTGACTGCATTGCCGTCAGCATCGTGAACGTAAGGCCCCACGGTTACAGCTTCGCCCGCCTCGCGGTCGTCCCTTCGCTCGCGGAATCGTGTATTCAGCGTGCAGGTTGTGGCGTCTGCCAGATGGACGGCCACTGTCCCGAGGACATTCACGCTGCCGTCAATGCTGAGCGCCGCGGCCGTAAGGTGGTCCGAGATGTCGAGCACTTGACCAACAACCACGTCTGAAGGACAGGCGACGGAAGTGGCAAGGCATCTAGTTCGTGCTTGTTTCATGCCGCCCTCCCTTAGTATTCGAGGGTTTCAACAACTACGTCCCCAGCGTTTGCAGTTGTGATGACCAATCCCGCAATGGCCGCGGGATCATGCGAGGCGGAATTGTAGTTGATGACTTTTCCCGCCGCATTCCAGACGAAAGCGCCTACAGAGACAGCCGCGCCCGAGAGCCGGTCGTCCCTTCGCTCGCGGAATCGTGTCTCAATGGTGCCGAACAGATCGGTCCCGCGATGCACACAAACCGTTCCGACAACCTTTAGCGAAGCAGCCTCGGCCAACTTCACCACTGTTTTAGCCGCCGAAATGGTGACTACATCCCCGACCTCGATGTCCGCGGGGCAGATCATTTCGACTGCAAGCACGTCCGATACTTTTTGCTTCATCTACTTGCCCTCCCTATTCGTCGAAACATGCTGCCCACGCCATCGGCTATGTCTGCGTCCCTGGCGATGCGCTGATTCGTTGTCTGAGCGTTCCCCGTCCCTGGCAGCACGGGCGGCGCGGTGGACCGATTCAGACTGAATTTTGCCGCGGCCAATTCCTCGAAATGGGTCTTGTGAACCTTCAGCATTTCAGGATCTCCACAAGCCTCAATCATTGCTCGGAGTTTCTTGTCCCCCTCAGACATTTCGGGCTTTTCGGGATTCGCCTTGGCTGCGTCAAATTTACACAAGGTCTGTTGGCGAAGATCCTCAATGTAGGCGTCCCCCAGGGCTGCGTGTTCCAGCCGTTTGGGTAGGCGCTCAAGGATCTCTTCGGTGGTCAGCCCCGTCTCACCTTCGTTGAGAAGATGTTTGGCCGCGACAAACTGAAGTTTTTCCTGTTGACCGGTCAGGACTTCACTCGCCTGGTTCAAGGCAGCGGTTCGCTCCCTGATTTTTTCCGCGAGTCCTTCCGGCACTTGGGTGTTGTCGATAATTGGGTCTAACTTCAGGAGGCCGAGCGCCTCATTCAGCAGATCCAGAATTTCCTTTTCCATTCCTCGTCCTCCCGGTATTATGGAATGTTCGAGATTGGGAATCTCACGGGCACCGGCGTTTTTGTCCGCACCGGAACCCGATGGGATCATTGCCATGTGCCGCACTGCGGTTATCTTTTTGGGAAGCCAGCGGACCACCTCCCCTTTGACCTTCTTGCCCTGCTTGATCATGAAGCCGTAATCATCCATATCGGGATGACTCTTCACGAAATCGCCGGTAATCCCCACGGAGCCCGACCGGATTAGGCCGCTATCCAGGCCCAAGGCCGCTTTCGCATCAAAGGCGGGATCAACCACGATCTCTGCGTTCACTCCCGGCGGGATGTCCTTGGAATCTTCCCAAGCAGCGTGTTCAACGAATCCGGCCAGATACTTGACCTCCCATGAATGATCCCATGTCAGATCCGGTCGATTGCTGTTGATGAGCCCGACAATGCCGCGAATGGCCTTTCCATTTTCGTGGCCGTAGTCCACAAGTTGCGGATACCAACCGCCCGAAGGCCACGCCTGCACACATGAAAGAATGCGCCAGAGTTGCCTCAACTGGCCGTTAGCGTCAGAAGCGGCATTACTGCTCTTATCGTCAGCGGCGCCCTTGCCTGCTTCGGCATGTTCGAGTGAAGCTTCCTCTTCGGATTCGCTTTCAGTCTCGGGTGTCGTCGCTGCCGGCGGCTCGCGATGCGCCGACGCCGCCGGGGAGTGATCGAAGGTGAACACCTTCTCGTTGCCCTCCATCCGGCTGTTCGGAATTGTCAGTTTCTTGGTCTGATCCATGCACGCCTCCCGGCGACAAGGCTAAGTCTGCGCCCTGCCATTTCGAGGTTTCAAAAGGCACCAGGCTGTAGTCGTCGGCTCCCCGATTGAAAGCCGCCACATAAGCCCCGGATTCGATGTTTATGTCTTCGTGCCCGAGAAGTTTCCGGGCTTCAGGTATGTCGATGATTTGGGCCTCTAACTGCGTAGCAATGGCTTGCGCCTTCATCTGCGTAGCTTCGGCTTCTTTGAAAAGGTCGACAGTCATGTTGTCGAGCATGCGAACGCGAACCGCCACGTCCCCCATGCCCAACAGGGCCAGATTCAGCCGATACCCATGCTCAAGTACTCGGATTGCCCCTTGCTGATAGATTTTGAGCCCCTGGAGCAATTCCTGGAAAATCACACGAAGCGCCGCTTCACTGAGGCCGAAGTTCCAGCCGAACCAAATAGGATCTCGCTGCAATGCGGAGAAGAGGCTCTGAAGCGCCACTTGCAGCGTTTCTTTGGCCCCTTCCGCTCCGGCGCTGAGATTCTGAAATTGAAAATCAATATTGTCGAAGCCAATTGCGAGGCCGTCCGCGAGGTTATGAGCCACGGAGTCCGCTATGGCATCCAAATAAATTTGTGACTTGTTATCGTAAGCTTGTTGGTCCTCACCAGGCACGCGAGGCGGGGCCTTCACTGATGCCAGCAAAATTCCCATGCTGCTGGCCTTGGCTACCCATGTCCTGATTTGCTTGATTATATCCCGCTGCATCTGACACGATTCGAGAGCGGAGAGCAGCGGCGGAATCGGGTAGGGGTTGCTGTCACGCAGCATCAGGGCGTGATACACCGTCTGAATAGCCTGCAATGGCACAGGGCTTGCGCTGGTCGGCTGAAGTTGCACAAGCCGGAGCGTCCCTTGGTCGTCAGCGTATTGCCAGCGTAGCGAACGTATCGGTGCAGGGAAATACCGTTCGATGCGCTCAAAACTGGTCCGCGGAACCCACTCGCCGCACGTGGCCCCGGCACGGGCAAGTTGTTCTAACGAACTGTTTATGATGCCTTCCGCGCCGCCAGCATACGGAAAGCAGCGGCTCGCCAGTTCGTTGCAGGCAGTTATGGCTTCCCGTGCCCGCGCTTCAGTAGCGGCTTGAATCAGGAGCTTATGACCAGGATTTCCGAGGCTGACCGTGGTATGCACGAAGCGGCGACAATAGGGGTCTACGACCGAGACCGCATCACAAATATCGTAATAGGCAAAATTGAAATTGGCAGGAATCAAGGAAAAATTATTGAGGTTAGGTCCAACCCATTCAGCATCCCGACTGACCCTCTTGGCTGTCACCATAGGGTAGCCCGCACGCGGTTTGGTGCGTGGCCGTGCCAGTGATGTTTTCTTCAGTGGAATCTGACTCTGCGGCCATAATGCGATCTGCTTATCGGTCTTCCGTGGGGTAGCTTTTTTCATGCCGCGTGCCCCCCCACTCTTCGGGTGATTGGCATAACCATCGGAGATGCTTGCTGGCCAAACTCGTAAGCCGCAATGGTGGCTGAATTCATGGCCATCGCATAATGGTTCTCGACATGCTGCCCGGAGATGTAATTACGCTTGGTGACGCCGTTAGCCTTGTGCTCCCATTTGACGATCAATTTCTTGAGATGCCGGCGTGCATCCTCAACTAAAGACAGGGCCGCGCCTTCACAGAGGGAACGCTTGGGAAGCCAGATCAAACCGGCCTCTATCTTGTCTATGAATGCATCCAGACTTTCGGTTCTGTCCTGGCTCACGACGTCGATCTTATAGATACCCTCGTGAAGTTCCTCCCCCCGTTTCAACTCCTTGCCCTGAAAATACTGAATCGCCACCCGTCCGGGATGCCTCGAAGCAAACGCCTTTGCGGAGTGCTTGCTTGGAAGGGCATCCACCACACAGAAGGCTATGCCGAATTTTTCCATGAAGTAGTCAAGGCGGTCCCACGACTCCACTTCCTCGAAGAAACTGAACAGGGAAAGCGCACCGCTGCGGATATTAATCGCCACGTGCAGCCGGTCGCCCTGGTCAACCCCCATGAAAGCGCCAATTGCCCCCTCATAGGCCCAGCCATAGTCGCCTTCACGCTGATTCAGGAGCGTGTCTGTAACCCTGGCCGCGCCCCCGCCGTAAGGGAAGCCTAGAATACTGATCGTAAACCGACTCATCTTGCTCTGAGAACGGCGTGACTCTTTCCATTCCTGCATGACCGAAGAGGCGTAATTCGGGTAATCAGGCGGGCATATCTGCGTGTACAATTGGCTGAGATGATAGCCACGGCGTTTCTTGGACGGTTGGTGTGCAACCCATACGCCCTTGCTCATGTCGAGTTGCGCCCCGCAATTCTCACAGCCTCGGTAATGTGTGGCGCCGTCGGGAAATTTCTTGCTGCGTCGCTGATTGCTAGAAAGTTCGAGGAAATTCTTAGGGAAGTTCAGTTCGAGGACGTTATCTTTGTTGCCGCAGCTAGGGCAGATCAGGTGCCAATATCGTTGATCCGACCCAGCGAACATGAAATCAATGTCTTGGCCTGGTAGACCCGGCTGAGAGAGCGCATGTATCCATTGCAGATCCGAGTGCATAACCCGGTCACGGGCGAGCTGCAAATTGTCAGGATTGATCTCTGATGTCTCATCGAAGAAAATCGCGTCGCCATCGACGCTCTTCGCGCGGCCCCGCGTATAGAGCCCCCTGAAAAAGATGGAGCCAAAGCCAATGTCTTTCAGGCCGACGTTGTTAATGGCTCCGACCCTATCTCTTAGATATGTGCTTTCATTTAGAATCGGCAAACATCGGTTGTTAGAGAAATCTGAAACCGCATCATCGTCCTGGAAAAAGTACAGGGCCTTCTTGCCCAGATGTTCGGCAACGTAGATGCCCTTCAGAAGTTCGACGGTGGAAATACCGACCTGGGCGGCTTTTTCAAACGTCTGATCCGGGCTGTCATCCCAGATGATATCCCGCAGGTACTCATGGCCAAGGAGTGAGTAGGGTGATTGCCGAATCTGTACCCGTGAACGCTTAAACAGCCACTCATGAAACGGCATCCGCCGTTGCGCTCCGACGAGTTCCTTGACTGGGATTATCTGTTCGAGAATGCTCATTGCAGCGGTTCACCATTCTCCGCAATGGTCTCTTCGATAGTGGCTTCAGCGATGGCCGCAGCTTCCTCGATGCGCTCCTTGATCTGCACAAAGAGTTCCGGATGGTCGGCCATTTCCTTGCGGATTTCCTCTTGAAGCTGTTCCTTGGCCTTCATGAGAGACCTGCGCTGCACAGCGGCAGATTTCTCTTTGTCCGCGCTCATTCTGCCGATGCTTGACCAGGTTTGGACGGTCCGTTGCAGGGCCAAGACCAAAGCCCCCATTTCCTCAATGGTCTTCTTGGTGCGAACGCTGGGCAGATCGCAGATCCAACCCTCGATCTTGTTGGCGAGGATGATGCAGCACCGCTCCTCAACCGGCAGATACTGAAGGTCGCGGTAATCAGCGTCGGTCATATTGCCGGGGCGCTGGCGAGCAGCCCACGTCTGAAGAAAGCGGAATTCGGTCTTGTAGCCGTGATGCTCTAGAATTTGCATCCCCTGCCATGCAGGGCCTTTGATGAGTGCCCACTGGACCAACTCAACGCGGATATCTTCGGGCAGGCGGTCAAACGCAGTAATGGGCATGAGTTTCGCGGCCATGTGCTATGGAGCCTCCCGTTTATTCACAACGGGGGTCAGCGGGGACGGCAAGAAGAGATTCAGCAGGGCCTGGGCAATGGCTTGGTATTTCAACCAGTCCGGTTCCCCCACAATGCCCGCGCCGGTGAGGACCATACCAATCCCACCCAAGATATTGATAAAGATGCTCGGATGCAGCTTCACGTAGGCTTGAAGCTTCGCCCATACGTCACTCATGATTGCCTCCGTCCATTGTGAATAGTGGCGAACGCACCCGTATTTCCCGGAAGGGCAAGAAAATTTCGGAGTGACAAGATCCTGGGAAATTGCGCCAATGGCGAGTCATTGAAGAAGAACGGGCAATATCGGCGGGGCGCAGGAATGCAGTGCCGCCGAGGGCGTGTTCGCCGCTACGATGTGAGAAAAGGGCTGATGCTACTATGGTAAGGGGTTGCGCCGAAGTTGCGTGCTGCGACGTTATATCATGTCGGTGAGCAGTCCTTGCAAGTCGGCGCGCTCCTTTGGTACTTCTCAACATACCTTCGGTATGTTGTGGCGTCCTTTTCACTCATAGCTACACAATGTCAAGCACAAAGTGCAAAAAACCTGTTCTGAACACAAATTGGAATGCGTGTTTCTTGTTTACAGTCACCCCATTTCAGCACAATGCGAACACATTTACCGCTATGGCCTGGGAATCACGGGGAATCCAGCGCCCCCCCACCCTCCTGGTCGTGGGTGACTATTGGGGTGACTGTTGTATTTCGGCTATTTCGGTAAATTAGTGAAAATATTAGGGGTGAGATTCGGGGAAAAGGGATGATTTTCGGCCCCACAAAACACGAAAGGGACTCGGAAAGTCTCCGAATCCCTTGGGTTTTTGCTGGTGGCGGTGCAGGGACTTGAACCCCGGACACTGCGGATATGAGCCGCAAATTCCCCAGAAAATACGTTAAATATATTAGCCTGTTGCGGTCCTGTTTGTTTTTATGGGTGACTGTTTGGGTGACTCTTGTTCCCGTGAAGTGTCTATCATTTGTTCCAAGGCCGCGCGAATCTCCCGTTGAAAAGGGGGAACATATTTCATGGATGTTTTGATGTCTCTATGCCCAAGGGCGCCCTTAATCAACAGGACATTGCCGTGGGTGACTTCCGCTACCCGTTTAGCAAAATGGTGTCTGAGATCGTGGAATCGAAAGGGCCGTTTGATCCTTGCCAATGCCTTAACAATCGCGAAAGATTTCCGAACTTGGAGATATGGCCGTCCGGTCCTCGGGTTTGGGAAATACCATCCATCTTCATTTGGCTCTATATCATGCAAAGCCTTTCTTACCACTGAGTTCATATATGCCTGATGTGATCGGTTGCCCTTCTGCCGTACATTAATGACACCCGCTATGAAATCAACCTCGTCGGCTCGTAACCGAAATACATTGGCGGCCCGCATCCCTGTGTAAATGGCTACGGCCAGCATTTCATAAAATCGCGGAGGCGATCCGCCTGTAAGGCCCTTCGCTGCCAAGAGAATGTCGGCCTCTTCCTTCAATGTGAGTTCCCGCACGAGGGTATTGTCTGGCCGATAGCGATTCACGGCCTCAAAGGGATTCGGCAAACGGCCCTTGAGGGAATAATTCCACGCAGCGCAACCCATCTCCAGGTGCCGGTCACAGTTCGCTGGGGCCGCACCGCTCTGTCTTAAAAAGGTCTGAAAGCGTCTCAAAATATCAGGGGTGATCTCATTACAGAGCCCATCACCACAAAAATCAATAAGCCGCCTGAGATACAAGCGAGCGTGGGCATAGTAACGTCTCTTTTCCGCCTTGAGCTTATCCAGGTACGCGTCGGCAACCTGGGCCAACGTCACGATCACCGTCTGTCTGCTTTCCTTGACACCTATGGAGTGCAACCATTCCGCATATTCTGTCTGTGCTTCAGAGAGCGTCCGGGCCTGCAATCTGCGGATATAGCGCTTCCCGTCGATGATTCTGCGGAAATAGAACTGCCGCTCGTCGCTTCTTTTCTCCCCACACAAAGGACAGGCCCCTTTGCGAGCGTCAAAGAGGTTCCGGCAGCCTCTATTTTGGCAGCGTTGAAGGATAGTCATTTGTCTCACTTTGAAAACCGGCTCAACAACACGAAGAATATGATCGTGAGTGCAAGAAGGCTCGCTACCCAATGTTCTTTCAAGTCCTCCCAAAAGGTTGTTGTTGGTTGATTACCGCATATCATACAGCGAATCGGGTAAAAGGGTAAGGCAACCAGCCATATCCCCCCGGTCACGAGGCAAGCGATAAAGGTGCCGATTCCGAAGGCCCGCTTATGACCGGTGACCTTCCCGCAATTTTCACATGCATGCATTCGCATCTTGGCCTCCGCGCGTACGCGTACCTCTCTAACGCTCTCCACATGCTAGCTTCATGACTTGGCGACACGTGCGTCACGGTGCCCGCCAATCCCGCCCCCCCCTACCTCAATATGCTCCAAACGGCAATTGCACAGCCGATTAATGCGAATATCGCCCGGACGATTAATGCCCCCCTTTGTCGTTTCCATGAAACCGTGACGGGAAAAACAAACATGATAACCACCAGGGACAGCAATGAATATTCGTTTTAAGCCCCCCGCTTTTTACAACGGGCGGAAGCCTGAACCTCGCAAGGTGCGCCCCCTCCGCCCTGCGGCACAGTCTCAGCGCGAATAATCCTCTCGCCCCACATAAGTTTGGCAGTGTCTACATAGGAAAGCAGTAGCACGTTGCTAATTAACTCAACAGTTTCTGGCCTTACAACCTCAACTCTAGTCCATTCACTCTTTTTATTTGCCATATTCTGGGAATTCCACCCAAATTTAGCAAACCAGTCTCTATCAGACATTCCTTCAGGTTTTAGCCCCATAAACCTGTCATAAAAGTTGTTTTTTATTTTTTTGTCCATACGCGCAAAAATAGCTTGCCTTTCGTATAGGCTATAAACTATAAACTGTGAACCATAAGATCCTTCCACGGGAAGTCCCCTCCGTAGGGCATAGCCTACAGCGGACACATCAGAAAAGTCAAGAGAAAATGCCAAGGGAGAATTATGTCTTCGATAGCTGAACGGTTGGAGGCCGAGCGGTTGCCGGGTGAAAGCGACAGAGCGTTTGCTAAGAGGGCCGGCCTGAAGTGGGTGACTAGCCTTCAGGACATCCTGGGCGGCAAGGAACCGAGGGAGCGAACAATAAACAGGCTTATTGAGAACCTTGGGCATGACGCAGCCTATTGGCGTTATGGGATTAACACGCATAACGGGGAGGAAAGATGTCAAACGATCTCATAGTGAAACATTTCGAGGGAAGGCCGATAACGTTTCGCGTTGAGGGTGAAAAGCTCTGCTTGAGCGGCGAAGATATCGGCAAACATCTGGGCTACAAGAATCCAGCGGAAGCAGTGAGCCGACTTTTCCGGCTGCACGCTGACGAATTCGATAATGATTGCGCCCAAATGTCAGTTATGAACATTCCGGGTGGACCTCCAAGACGGGAACGCGTTTTTACCCTTGATGGCTTGATTCTGCTCTGCATGTTCAGTGAGCAACCTGTTGCAAAGAAATTCCGTCGGTGGCTGCGCAAGATAGCCAAGGAAGTCATGACCACCGGCCAATACGCTAACCCGCAGCTTCTCAGCATGATCGAGGAGAGCCGCAAGTTTCAAGCCCATTTCCTCGAATCGCACGTCACTCTGTCCAAGTTAGTTGATTCCATGAAGCATAGCCAGGAATTGCTCCGTCAGGAAATAGAGACCCTGAAAGGCCGACCGTTTCTGCTTTCATCGAGTATCGAACTGGACACCCGCGAATGGTACACGGCAGGGCAGTATGTGCGTCAGGTTCTTCGGCCACAAAACTTGCCCAAGAGATTCAATTCAGGGGGGTCATTTGATGTTTACGCGGCCGAAGAGCACAACAAAATCGTGGGCGGATACCCTCGCCAACGGTCGCGGCGTCACATCGGGAAATTGATGGAATTCGTATTCCCGCCTGGAGCGGAGACTTCCATTTTTGTTCGTACCACTTACGAGAAATACAGGCAACTTCAGGCTGAGAGACAGCGGAAGCTACCGTTGAGAATAGCGACAAAATGAGTTCCATGCTGAGCGAAGCCAGGTGGAGCAGAGCAGAGCAAAGGAACACCAAAATGAGCGACCGCGAACAATCGAACAAGCCGCCTCGGTTATGGCTACCCCCGATGCTTTTCGCTCTCAAGGGCATGTTTTTCGGCAGGGGCGGGCACTTCCTTTGCCCGGATTGCCGTAACGATGAGGGATGCCGTGGGTGCCCCGTAAGCTATCGGGACATGGGAAATGGGCCAGAATACTACAGGCATGTGATTCACGGTGGCAAGACAGCATGACCAGGTTGGACCTCGTAAACGAACTCACCCGCGCCGGGGGCTTGAGCCGTACCAAGTCCTACGACGTGGTGAGACTCCTGTTACAGACGATCAGAGCAGCAATAAAGAATGGCGAGAATGTCAACCTCAATGCCTTCGGGCATTGGCACTGGGTAACACTGTTGGGTCGGAAAATTCGCAATCCACTCACGGGCAAAGTCAGGCGCCTGCCGAGTAGGAGGGTGCTGCGATTCAAGTTAGCCAAGGATATCAGGAAGAAGGACGAGGAATGAGCGGCAAGAAAGGCAAGAGGGAACTTATCGACGGGCTGATGCGAGGCGGACACATGACCGCTATAGAAGCCAGACGAGCCGCCGATCTCTTCCTCGCCTATCTCTATGACACGCTGCTCGCTGGTAAGAGTCTCCGTTTGCCCAAAATGGGCACCTTCCGGGTGGTCCGCCGCAAGGCCACGACCGGTGTTAATCCGTATACCCATAAACGCATCCGAATCCCGGCGAAGAGGGCGCTCTCTTGGCGCACATCTGAATACTTCAAGGACGAACTCAATAAGACGAAAGGTGAAGAGCGATGAGCGCCTTCTCGGTTCCGGGCTTCATCACCGCGGCAGTGGCGGCTCAACATTTGGGCATCAGCTACGATGCCATGATCCTTTGGCTGAAGGCACGGCGGATTGAGCACTTGAAGATCCGCATCAAGAAGCGTGACACCTGGCTGGTATCGGAACTGGATCTTGCGAGGTTCATCACCGAGAACACGGTTGCGAGAAAGGTCGAGGACGAGGAACAGGGCCGGCCGCGCCGAGTCGGCAGACCCTCGATAATAAAGATGGAGGCAAAGAGAGGATGAGATCACGAAGGAGACGATACGACAGGGGCCGTGGTACGGCAACGGAGAAAGTAGATCTGCCGCCCGAAGAGACACAGGAGCAGGAGATGGTTTGGATAGAACCGCCTCCTCCTATGCTGGCCGAAGAAGCACCGGTTGAGCAACAACCCCTTGGCCACTGGACGTGTGGGGTGTGCAGCTACAGTGACGAAGGAAGTGGCGGAGAGGATCCCCGCACTTGTTCATTGAATTTCGTTCCTGCCGAAGAGTTCGAGTTGACATCACCGGCTTGCGAGGAGTTCGCACCGATCCCGTCCGAGTGTTGCTGCGATAACTGTGCGAATGCCCAAACCGTATGGGTGAGCGACCTTGAAGAGTTACCAGAATGCCACGTCACTGATGATTACCAACTCCCCTATGAGACATGCGGGGACTTCATGGGCCACGAGGATGAGAGCAACCGTTCTCTCAAGGGATGGGATCTGACAGACGAGATGCCAAATTCGGAGCGGACGAAAGATTTCAGCCTCTATGACATCAAGGACTTTGAGCACGATCTGAATGTCGGTCTCTTCCGAGTATACGATTACCTTGCCAAGGGCGGCGACGGAGACCCGAATATCACTATCAAACTCACCGATTTTGGAGAACGCATCAAGTCCGGGATTGTGGTTGACCTTCCCCACAAGATCAAACTCGCGCCGGGAGCAGTGAAGATAATTCGCGAGAATGGGAAGTTCCGGACGCTTCTATCCGATCAACCCGGTCTATTCGACCCCCGCGAGAAAGTTCCGCCCAAATGGGAGGGTTGCCAGACGCCAGGCGAAACAACTGAAGACCAGGAAGGAGAGGTTCCGACAGGCGATGCTCCGGCGGGCGAACCCGGAGAGTACGAACTGGAAAACGAACAACTTGAATTCGATGGTGAAGAAGCCTCGGAAGAGGTTCCCACCCAAGAAAACGCAGCATGAAAGGAGATTATCAAATGACAAAGACAGAACTAATCGGAGAATTGGCGGAATTATCGGGATGCACAAAGAAGTACGCAACAGAGATGTTTGAGAACTTGCTTCACATCATCAAGAGCAATCTCGTCGCGGGCCGTCACGTTGACCTGGCGGGCTTCGGGAAATTCGACGTTCATCACATGAGTCAACGCAAGGGCGTCAATCCGCGGACACGCGAACCCATGACCGTTCCCCGCAAGAACAAGGTCCGCTTCAAGGCGCACAAGGGTTTGAAAGACGCGGTGAACCCGAAATGAGCCTAAGAGTCATCGCATTCAAAGGCGAAAACTTCAAGAAACTGAAGGCTTGGGACATTGCAGCGGACCCGAATGTGAACGAGATTACCGGCGGGAACGAACAGGGGAAGACGAGCCTGCTGGATGCCCTTGAAGCCGTGTTCCAGGCTAAGGAAGTCTTGAGGCGTACGCCGGAGCCTATCCGTAAGGGCGAAGAGAAAGCCTACGTCATTGCAGACCTTGGGGACCTAGTTGTCACCCGCACATTCACAGCCAAGGGTGAATATCTCAAGGTCGAGAACAAAGATGGCGCGGTTTTCCGCAGCCCTCAAGAGATCCTAAACAAAATAACCGGCAAGCTGACATTTGACCCGCTGGCCTTCTCGAATCTGAAGGACAAAGAGCAACTTGAAACACTGCTGGGCCTTGTGGAGATCCCGCTTGACCTAGAAGCATGGGCAGCGGAGCGGGCAGAGGTTTTTGACGGCCGTACCGTCACGAACCGGGAGATCAAAGCCATTGAGGGGCAGATTCAGGGCATCACGTTCCCTGATGATACCCCGGACGAGGAGGTTTCCGCGGCGTCAGTATTAATTGAGCAACGAGAAGCCCAGGAGGTGAACGAGAGCAACGCAACGAAGCGGCGCTTGGCGCACAACGCAAAGGCCGAGTTGGAGCGTCAGGTTGAGGTTCAGGCCGCTTTGCAAAGGGACATCCGAGAGATAGAGCGGGAACTGATTGAAACAACGGAGAAATTAGCCTCGGTTGGGGACACCATAACCAAGCTGAAAAACGTCTGCGCAACCCATGACGAGGAATGCGCTGCCCTGGTTGATATTGATTTTGCGTCCTTCCAAGACCGTATCTCCGAAGTCGAGGCAACAAACTGCAACGTAAGGTTGAAGAAAAGCAAGAGCCAACTCACGGTCAAGTTGACGGAGCAGAAGGTCGCTGCCGACAACGCTACGGTGAAACTCGGCAGACTAGATCTTGCTCGAGAGCAAGCCCTCAAAGCTGCAAATATGCCGATTGCCGACCTTTCCTTCAATGACCACGGTGTGACCTACAAAGGTATCCCTTTCCGCCAGTGCTCGTCTGAAGAACGATTACGGGTCAGCATTGCGATGGGCATGGCGCTGAACTCGAAGCTTCGCGTGATGTTCATCCGTGACGGCTCGCTTCTCGACGCCAAACACCGCGCCGTTATTCAACAGATGGCCATTGACAACGAGTATCAGCTCTGGATCGAACGCGTGGACGATAGCGGGAAGGTGGGGCTCTATTTCGAGGACGGAGAAATCGTGAACCAGCCGAAGGTGAAGACCAAAAAGGCGGCAGCAAATGGATGACTGCCGCCTCCATATTACCAGAGAAAAGGACTGTCATGCACGCCAGCTTGGCCCAAAGAACTACCGGCGCACGCCTACGGGGAAACTCAATGTGATGTTCACGAGTTGCTTCCGACCCGAGCCCTGCCCGCATCTTCTCAGCGATGAGGATCTGATTACGGCGGGCGGGGTGCTCACGTTGAAAAACCGGAGGCCCACGTGGGGATACGGGAGGCCGAAGAATGGGTGACACGATGCCCAAGCCCCAAGCGCATATCAGCAAAGTGCTCTCGTTTCTAGATTGTGGCGAGGCGTTCCGGCGTTCAGAGCGCGGAGAATACATACCGCCGGGGATAGCAATAATCCGGGGCGTGGGCACTCACAAGGGTAATGAATTGGACTTCCAACACAAGATCGCCACGGGCGAGTTGCTGCCTCTTGATGCACTGACGGACGGAACGCGAGACGCCGTGAATGAAGTTTGGGATGCGCAAGGCGCCCGCCTGATGCCAGACGAGAAAACTGTCGGTGAGAAAGAGATCCGGGGCCGGACGGTGGATTCAGCGGTCAGGCTCGTATCAAAATACCACAATGAATTTGCGCCCAATATTGACCCGGCCCGCGTGGAACGGCCTTGGGTGCTTCACCTGAAGAGTTGCGATTACGATCTTGCCGGCCAGATTGACCTTGATGAAGTCATTTCGGAGCAATTACCGACTGGCAGAATCACCGATTGGAAGACATCTGCAAAGTCACCTACGGCAGACATGGCGCATCGGAGCATCCAGTTAAGCCTCTATGCGATGGCAAAGAAGGCCCTTGATGGCGTAATTCCAAAAGTAGCTTTACATTACCTGGTCGATCTCAAGAAGGAACCTAAAATCGTGCCCCTTGAATCAGAGCGCACGGAACGGCATTTCAGGACGGTTTTCAATCACCTGACGACCGTCTTTGACGCATGGAAGAAGGGCATCTTCATTCCCTGCAATCCGAACTTTTGGAAATGCTCCGATCTTTACTGTGGGTATCACTCTTCGTGCCGCTATGTTCATCACTAGAAGGGGGCAGGCGTGAGGATCTCGTGGAAGAATGCCGACCGTTGGTCAGCAAGTAACACACTAATCATTACTAGGAGAAAACATGGAAACAGGTGAACGACAGGAAGATACCCTTGGGTCCGCTCTCGTAGCTAGGACTGGTGAGATGGCGGTCACTGCGGGCGCAGCACGGGCAAAAGCAGAAGTTGAGGCGGCCTATTTGGTGGCAATTAACCGGCCTCGCGATGTTCAAAAGGCGAAACAACGCATTTTGACCGCTTGCTCAAACTCGACGTTCGCTGAAGAGGCTCTATGGAACCGCATAGTAGGCCGTCAAAAGAACGAGAAGACAGGTCAGTGGGAGGACGCATGGGGTGAGGGATTGAATATCCGATTCGCTGAAGAGGCTATCCAAGCGATGGGGAATATACGGCCAGCGAGCGACCTGGTTTATGAGGATGCCGAGACGAAGGTCATCAAGATCACGATCACAGATCTCGAAGCAAACGTGAGCTATAGCAAGGATGTGACAATACAAAAGACCGTTGAACGTTCCACGCTCAAGAGGGGGCAAATTGCCCTGGCGGAACGCACAAATAGTAGAGGCCAAAAGGTATACATCGTCGCCGCTACGGAAATGGACATGCGTAACAAACAGTCCGCGGCTGAATCCATCATCATGAGGACTAACGGCCTGCGGTTGCTGCCGGCAGACATCAAGGCAGAAGCGCTCAAGGCAATCAAGCAGACCATTCTAGCCAAAGAAAAGGCAGAGCCGGGGGCCATTGGGAGGTTGCTGAAGAGTTTTGAGGAATTCGGAGCGACCAAAGAACAGCTTGACGAACTCCTGGGTCATGACCTCGCGCAGGTGACAGGAGAGGAGATCGTTAAGCTCCGCGGTCTCTACCGGGCAATTAAAGATGGGGAAACGACCTGGAATGAAACAATCAACGCAAAAGTGGATGTCAGGCCCGCCCCTGAAGAAGGCTCGTTAAGCATGGATGACATCTCGCCGGGTTCAGAATCGGAACATACCGACGTCAAGAAGCCGATGCGCCCAGCAACCGAAGACATCAAACCCGAAGGGGGTCTCTTCAACCAGTCTGAAGTGAGTGACGAAGATCGCAAGACGCTCCTGAATAGTCTCGTCAAGGCCCTAGTCAAGAAGGGCGTACGTCAAAAGGCGCGGCAGGATGAGGCCACGGCGGCGATGTGCCAGCACGTTGGAGCGCCGAATGTCCAGGGAATCAAGGGTCTCGATCAATTCAACGCGGCCCTGAACTGGATTGACGAAACGTGGGGTGAATGACCATCTTGGGGTTGCCCGCCCGACTGTTGCAGGTGGGGGTCTTCTCACGGGCAACCCCACTATTTCGTATAACCGGTTTGGTCCCGGCCTGCATCCTACCTAAATGCAGACCATACGTTGAAGCAAATCGTGAAAACCAAACCGACACAGGCCGGGACCACTATTTGAAAGGGAATGATGATGGGATTACTCAAGGTTAGCATTGATCCTGGCACGAATGCGACCGGATATTGTGTCTGGAAAGATGGCCGTCCATCCGAAATCGGCACGGTGAGACCATCAGGCAAGGCAAGGACCCCACTTGAAAAGCTTCTGTCTCTTCGGGAGCGTGTCTGGGAGCTATTTAACGCCATAACAACTCCCCCGTCGCCGGCAATTCATACGATTGCGGTGGAGGCTTGGCAAAAGGGAGTGCACAGGGGGCAATTCTCCGTCGATACAATGCGTATCTGCGGCCAAACAAAGGGGATGATCATCGCTGTTGCAACGGAGTTTAGTGGCCGGATAGTGGAGGCGAGCAAAGGAACATTAGGGAAGGGCGAAACTGAATTGCGAGCCAGGGCAGCGGGGCTTATTAAGCCGGGGAGGCGCAAACCTAGCAAGGACGCCTTAGATGCCTACGAAATAGGTATTTGTGCAGGCTTTGACAGGAAGCTTCAATGATTAACCAGTTTCTACCGGGTTTACCACCCGATGAGCGGGGCAAGTGGTGCCACCGAGCCGCGGTGCATCGCACGGGCTCACACAGGAATAAGTAGTCCTTGCCCCGCATTTTTCTCAAGAGGAATGAAATGACCGCTCTTTCAGAATCGCAAACCTTCGCATCCTGGGAAGTGCTCATGCAAGGGCCTAACTCCAAATCCGGAGCGCACCGGTACTACTGCCTCTGCCGTGGGTGTGCTCGACCGTTTCTCGTTCGCAAAGACAATCTCTTGCGAGGCCACACAAGCCGATGTTCATACTGCAATCGGACCAGGATCAGCCTCGATGTCAAAGTGATTCGAGAGATGTATCGGACCATGACACAGAAGGCCATAGCCAAGCGCTTTGGCTGCAATCGCATGACCATTAACCGCCTGTTGGCGGAGGAGGAGAGTTAATCATGGAAGTTCGCAGCGAGTTCGAGACCACTATCAACTTGCACATCCGATTGAGTGAGACAGAAGCGCGGGCCATCAAACGAGCCGTGGCAAAGATTGCCGAATCCACTAGCCGTAGCCAAGATTATGACGACTTTGTCGAAGTAGATGATATTAAAGTCCTTCGCGCTCTTGCGGGTGCTATTTCGAATGTTTGAAGGGGGTTTGGAACTATGAAGACCTTAGCATCAGTCCTTTTAAGCGTGCTTCTCGCGGCTGCATCCGCAGGAGCGCAACAGGACGTTTATTTTCCACCAGGGCAACCGCAACCCGAAATAGTTCTGTCTGTGAGCCTTGTGCCGGCCAAGGTAGGCATCAATTTCAAGGGAGATCAGGGTTCGTTTAATGCGAACCCCATACTGGCATTATTCAGCGTGGAGTATCGGCCCAAACAGACGAACCTCACACTCAGGTATGATCTTCTGACCGGGTGGTCGAAATCCGACTCGATCGTACCGGCAGGGCCGCTTTTTATCGGACTTTCCAACTTCGGGCAAGATCCGCAACAACAGGGGCAACAGAATAACAGTAGTCAGAAGCCCATTGCCATTAGCCTGTCGGGGGCTGCAAATCACCGAATTGAACTTGCCGCTCTTAACCGTGGGCGCCTACGGCCCATGATTTGTGGCGAGTGGTCTGACGTGAGCGCATGCGCAACGGGCGAAGTGAAGGGGAGGCAGACCACGGACAGCGAACGACTATCAAGGTTCGTGGTGGCTGGCGGTCTCGCATATGCCGTGCAGATGCCGAGCCTTGAAACTGACCTGGTGGTTGCATTTGGTTCAGATCGGTATGCCTACCTCGAAGCCAGGGCACTGTATCAAGTCTCAAAGACATTATGGGCACGATTCAGCTACCTGCATAAGAACCTGATGCTCGGCAGTGATTCCACGTTGCGCCTTAATGCCGCCGCCATTGGCGTGGCCTGGGAGTTTTGATCATGTGTGAACGCGAAAGACAAATAGCGCTACCCCGTCGGGCATCAGCAAGGATCTTCTACGCCACCTTGCTCGCGTTGGGCACGGGAATCGGTCTTGTCCTATTTCTTGCCTGGTGCCTCATGCGCTTGGCCTTCATGGATCGGATATTCCTGTGAGCCTGCGCTGCGTAGCCTGTAATCAGTCTGTGACTGAGCGCGAAAGCCGCGTTTCACTCGATGGTGATGTTTACTGCGATGTCTGTTGGCATGCGGCCATGACATGTCCTCATTGCAATGGCTCGGGAGAAGGACACGCTGATGGTTCGCGGTGTATGTGGTGCAACGGCAGCGGAGTTGAGAAATACGAACCCGATCCAGAGGATTATTTCCGGGAGTGAAGGATAAAATACGATGACCAAATGCACGCTTCTCCTCGCCGTCTCGATCGCGGCTCTGATCTGGGTCGCCTGGTGGACCATCGTCCTCTGGCCGGCGCCTCACGATCCGCTTGACGTACCGTGGGATGATTCTGAGTGGGTACAGGTCGAGGGATTCTGGATCCGGCGTGCGCACTGGCTAGACGATCCGTATCAGCGCCAACAACAAATCAAGGACCAGGAGAGAGAAGGCGAAGAGGAGGTTCAGAGTGGGAGTCGCTAAACAGCCGAAATGCTCGGTCTGCGGTGTTGCGTTGCCTGTTGGTCGTAAGTTCGGGCGATGCCGCGAATGCAAGAAGAAGGGCGCGCGAAAACGGTTTGAAAACAATAGTAGACTGTACGCACCAAACGAAAAGCGAGACATCGAAGAGCTTCGCGCCACGTGCGGTCTCCCTCCCCTGCCAAAGGCCACTATTCGGCCTTGCCTGCGATGTGAGAAGCCGTTCAAGTCAGACGGCCCGAGTAATCGCTTGTGTCCTATTTGCACGAACATGGTCAGTCGAAAATCGCGGGCCCACGGCGATGATCTCCAGAAATTCCCTGGGCAGAGGAATGTGCGATGATTTGGAAATGCACAAAATGTAAATGGATGGGTGAACATCCGGTGGTGATCCGTGTTGGGCTCAAACCGGCATGTCCGGAGTGCCTATCTGTGGTTGTTTTTGAGGAAACACAACGTCATGCGAATGATGACGGCCGAAAAACAGATTAGCTCCATTGAGCGGCTTTTCTGTCCACATTGCGGCAGCAGGCGAATTGCTGTAGCGCGAATCGGGAAATATCAGGGCAGAAAGCAGCTCCGATTCCAATGTAGATCCAAACGCTGCAAACGGCGCTTCTGGGAGGAACATGGACGATGGATAACGAAATGACCAGAGAAGAGGTAATACAACGACTGCGAAACGGCGATCCGGGTCTATCGTATTGTCAGACGGGTTTCAAATTAGCTACGAGCACAGCCGCAGATTTGCTCGAATCTGATACGCCCACAGCGACGGCTCAGCGCAACGTGGAACGGCTCAAGAAGGCAAAGGCTAAGCTCAGGCGGTACACCCATGCTTGGGCGGAACTGCGTGCCTATATCAACGAAAAGCTCGTTGCGGGGGTAGCAACCGGATATGGCATCAAGCAGAAGCTGCTGGAACTCGAACTGGAACGCGACCCCGACTATGCCGATAACCCGCCTCCAAACTGCTTCTGGCTCGTGTGGGATGAACAGCGCCGCACGCCAACCGTGAAGCATCTAGTAGAGGATTCAGCCCGCGTCGAGGCTGAACGGCTGGCAAAGGCAAATCCGGGCCACCAATTTCATGTGCTGCAGCTGCTCGGGACATGCAGATTCGCAGGACTTGAGTGGAGCGACGTAGATGAATAGACCACCCCAATCAAATGGACCTATTGGGTAGACACGATGACCGAGTGGGAAAATCGAGTACTGTATGGAGATTGCCGTGAGGTATTGGCAAATTTGATGGTTGCTTCCGTTCGCGTCCAAATGGTCTGCACCTCGCCTCCATACCTCTGGCAGCGATCATACCTCGCGGATGATGATCCCATGAAGCCGTTCGAGATCGGGCAAGAGTCTACACCTCTTGATTACGTGGAAACGTTGCTTCAAGTCTTCTCGATGGTTCGTGAGTTGCTTGCAGACGACGGGGTTTTGTTTTTGAACCTGGGAGACAAATTTAATGGCTCCGGAGGCGCAGGGGGCGATTACGGCCCTGGTGGTCGGCGGGAGGGCCAAACAAAATACCCGGGTCGTCGGTGGAAAACGCTTCCGCGAGGTTGCCTGATCGGTGTCCCGTGGCGTATCGCGCTCGCCCTGATAGACCGCGGTGGTTGGACGCTTTTGGCTGACGTGATCTGGGAGAAGCCGGGCAATAGTGGAGTTCCGGCAAAAGGCCGACCAACAATAGAACATGAGTATCTGTTCATTTTCGCTAAGAAAAGGCCCCACTATTTCGATGATGCGGCCATCGGGATACCCTATTCACCGGAGGCAATAACCCGATTCCAGCGTGTCATACGGAACGGCGAGACATTCGACCCGACCCGACACAAGCACTACCAGGACGGAAATAACCGCTCACCTATGCAGCGGCTTACTGAAGGGGCAAAGCGAGCATTAGAGCGGGGTTATCGCAATATCGGTTCTGTCTGGCGCATCCCAAATCCTGGCTATGCAGGAGCACATACGGCAGTTTTTCCCGAGGCCCTCGTCGAAAAGTGCATACTCGCAGGCTCACGGCCTGGCGATCTAGTCCTTGATCCGTTCATGGGTAGCGGAACCACCGGCCAAGTCGCTGAACGGCTAGGAAGGAAATGGCTTGGAATCGAAATTAACGAAAAGGACTATCGGCCATTGATCGAGGACCGCACGCGGCAAATAGGACTACTTTAGGAGGGATTATGCAAATCAAACGATGGACAGACGACGTTGTGATATTTGAAGATGATTCTGACAATATTCGGGATTGCTTGACTAATGCGGTTAAACAACAAATATCGCTGGATTACGCCCGCCTGGTAGGAGCCAGCCTGGATTACGCCCGCCTGGTAGGAGCCAGCCTGGAGGGGGCCAGCCTGGAGGGGGCCAGCCTGAATAGAGCCAGCCTGGTAGGAGCCCGCCTGGTAGAAGCCAGCCTGGAGGGGGCCAGCCTGAATAGAGCCAGCCTGATAGGAGCCAGCCTGGAGGGGGCCAGCCTGATAGGAGCCAGCCTGGAGGGGGCCAGCCTGAATAGAGCCAGCCTGGTAGACGCCAGCCTGGTAGACGCCAGCCTGAATAGAGCCAGCCTGAATAGAGCCAGCCTGGTAGGAGCCAGCCTGGAGGGGGCCAGCCTGGTAGGAACCAGCCTGGTGAATCCTTCGTTGTTGCTATTGGCGTCCTGGGGTGAAGTTTCTGACTCTCTCTGCATTGAATTGATGCGTTATGATGCAGCAAACCATCCCAACCCAAAAACATTTGACGTGTGGGCTGATGGTGGGGTCTGTCCATACAGCGGTTTTATGGTGACCCGCATGATTCACTTTCGGGAGAGGAGAGAATTGTGGAGTCCCGGACCTGCTAAATCAGCATACGAGTTGATGGTGATGCTGTTCAAGGAGAAGAAAATCAAATGGAAGCCGACGAGGTGAGCATGAAATGTAACATGGACGGAGATTCGATTGAGTGCGTGGCGGTGGAGAGATGAAAGCAATCTCAATTTGGCAGCCTTGGGCATCGTTGATAATGCTGGGCGCAAAGACGTTTGAGACTCGATCATGGTCATATCCGAAGTGGCTGGATGGAGAACTGATTTTGATTCATGCGGCCAAGAAACGACTTACAATTTACGATCAAAGGGATGTCTTGCCCTTAGTCAATAAGGTCTTAGAAGAACAAGGACAAGACCCGCTCGACTATTCATCGCTTCCCTTCGGTTGCCTCTTGGGCACGGTGAAATTAGCGGGCTGCTTCCCTACGGATAGTCGAGCGTGGACCAATGGGCTTACCATCAAAAACATTCGACACGAGGAAGCTCTGGGAAATTGGGGGGCAAACCGTAAGGCATGGCGGTCAAGCGACCGGCGGCAATTCAAAATATCTATCCCGTTTCGTGGCGGGCAGGGGTTTTTCAATGTGTCCGATTTCATGCTGGAAGGGAGAGAATTCATATGACAAAGATCCATATCTGGAAAAGATTTTTACCGAGCGACCTAAAAGCTATTGCGGAAACTGTGGCTCCAAAGACACGATTGAGAGGCAACCATGACCATCATCGAGGCGGCGAAGGCGATAAAGGAAGGGAAGGTAGTCTTTTCTGATACCTATGGGAAACGACTCCGCATGGGCGGTAGGGGCCCTGATGAGGACTTGATATGTGTCGCCTTGACCGTGGACGGCGAAGAACTCGCAGGCAATTGGGCGCCCTTTACGACGGCGGATCTTTTAGCGACGGATTACGAGGTGGTGGAATGAGCCCCTACGCCCCCAAAACCGTCGTTCCGGTTGAACGTACGCGAGCGGAAATCGAACGGCTTTTGACTCAAAAGTACGGCGCTAAAGCGTTCGTTTATGCTGTCCGCGCGGATTTCACCCGTATTGAATTTGAGATGAATGGTCGACGCATAAGATTTCAGATGCCGTTACCTCAAGAAAAAGATTTCTACTCCAAGCGCGAGTTCGAGCAGGCGTTACGAACAAAATGGCGGTGTCTGTTGCTCACGATCAAGGGCAAACTGGAAAGTGTGGAGAACGAAATAGAGACCTTTGATGACGCGTTTCTTCCTCAAATCGTACTACCGAGTAACGAGACATTAGGGGAGTGGGCGCGGCCACAGATTGTGGAAATTTATCAACTAGGCCAAATGCCGCCTCTATTAACAGCCTGAAAGGAAAAACCAATGCCTGATGTAATCAAATGCCCGAAGTGTAAGTCTACAAACATCATCGTGGAGGGAACGGTTCGTTGTATCTACAGCCAAACGAGTCGTGGCACTTGGACACTAGAAGATAGTGAGGTCCCTGAAGGTCGGGACGCCCACTATACCTGTGACGAGTGTCGTCACGAGTGGGAGGATTGATATGCCTAGTGGCCTGTGTCAGTGTGACTTTGAGACAACTTCAGCTACCTCAAACTGGTGGAGCAGTAGAGACCTAGATGGCCAACCTAAGCCGGTAGGCACGGCCACGGCATGTTTTGTTAGATGGAGAGACGGCGTGCCGGAGCATGGCTGTGGGTACTACCGTGCAGATTCCACCGAAAGGGCTTTTGCATATAACCTTATCTACCCACAAAAGCGTGTCGATCCTGTCGAGTGGTGTGGATTTAGGTTTAGAAAGGGATTCCTGATGAGAACGAAACCAAGGTGTATTTATTGCAACGAGATATTACCCATAACTCCTAACGATTTTCATAATTTACACCAAGACGAGTCAATCCATTATCACTGTCCGTATTGCAGGGGCGGAACAGTAGAGAAGCCAAGACTGCAAAAAGTAACTAGAATCATTAGATTTGTTTCTGCGTTTATAAGATAAAGTCAACGAACATCATCGAGGCGGCG